>OCTW011375828.1_pt1 | contig 29461 bp, 28 predicted proteins | sample 1539671 | NCBI WGS metagenome assembly OCTW01 (sample SAMN02144230, study PRJEB22623) | gut metagenome | biome: sheep rumen | host: Ovis aries | place: New Zealand | reverse complement strand
AATCTGGAATCTGATGGCGATCCGAACAAGCATGGATTTATATCTCTATATGCAGATATGTTTATTAACTTACATAATATCATTGGTGGATATGATGCAAACAGGAAATGGAATGCAATCGTATTCCCAAGAATGGGAATAGCTCAGAATTTTCCTTCGAGCGAATCAGAATGTCCAATACTTGGAATTGGTACAGAACAGACATACAAAATAAATGATCGACTTAAATTATATGCAGATTTCTCCTATCAGGTGACAACCAGTGGATTTTTGGATAAGAAGTTCTATACAGGAGATACTGGAGGAGAACTAAATAGTAACGGCTGGTTCGATTTTAATGTCGGTGTGCAGTATGAGCTGGGGCAAGTCGTAGGCTGGGATAAACCTGGAAAAAGACCTACTTCATCAGTTGTAGCCTCGAGTCACAACTGGCCTCGATTTATTGTCAATACAGGAGCTTCGGTGATAGTAGCGTTTGGTGTAAAGACGGTACTGAAGAAAGCAATAAAAGAGGAACGACCTGACCATTCCGATAATAAATCGTTCCCCTCTGGCCATACTTCTATAGCTTTCGCAGCAGCCCGCTCGTTAGACAAGGAGTTTCGGAAGGATTGTATCTGGATCCCCATAGCAGGCTACGCTGCGGCAACGGCCATTGGCGTAGAGCGCGTGGTCAGCGAACGCCATCATTGGTATGATGTAGTGGCAGGTGCTGGTATTGGCATTGGCTCTGCAGAACTGACATGGTGGCTCAGTGACTTGATGTTTGGCAAGGGCCGTAACATAGCCGTCGGCAGCAGTGGCAACACCCTCGACGTAACATACAGTTTTTAATTCTGTCCTTTTGTCCTTTTTATCTGATCGTTATTCTGTTACTCTGTCTTAATAAGGTACTCTGTTTTCCCAGCTCAGAAAGGAAAAGTTTATATTTATGATTAAAGAAAGAATGATTATGCTGATAGTTGCCATAGTATCAGCACTGTGTGTTATTTGGGCGATAGAGGTAATGACGAACGGAATGGCAGTTCTTCTAGTTTTTAACACACTGTTTTCTTTATATGTAATGATATTCAAGCTGGATACTAAAGAAAAGGGTAGAGAGTAGATGGAATTATTAAGAGATTCATTACTCTTGCATGGGTTGGAATGAGTAAGGTTGATAGATTACAATGAAAAATCGTTTTTGGAAACAATGGTTATTTGTTCCTTTTTGGCTTGGTCTAATTGTCTCATGTAATGAGGATAATCATTTAGACCCAGTAGAAGACCCTTTACTTATCTTTTTTGAACTTAATAAAGAATATAATCCTTCCATTGATGAAAGTATTATATTCCCAATTGACTCTGCGAATATTTATCTTGAGGCAAAGTATTTAAAATGGATAGAGGGTGATAAGCCAGAACTCTTTATACCTTCATTTGTTTTCAAGGGGGAGAAATTGTTATTAAATGGTGTTGAAGCTGAATCTGGCAAGACCCCAGTTTCTTTTGCTGATGATGTGGTTTGTGAAATACATAGTCAGGGGCTTATAAAACGATATGTGCTTTCATTGATTTGTCCGCAGATTAATACGGAGTTGCCAGTTATGAATTTTTCTGTACCGGCCGATTCAATAAAGGATAAAGAACATTATATTGAGACACCCTTTGTCTTTTATGATGGTGGAAAGATTTTGTGGTCTAATGATGATGAGAAGATACAAATAAAAGGCAGAGGCAATACAACATGGTTTTGGCCCAAAAAGCCATATAAATTAAAATTTCCGAAGAAGGTTGATCCTTTTGGAAACGGTAAGTCTGAAAAAGAATGGGTGATTTTAGCCCACGACATGGATAAATCTTTAATCCGAAATCATTTGGCTTTTAAGATTTCAGAAGTTGTATTTGATAAGTCTGACCCCTTCCATCATCCCAAATCGGTTTGCTTTACTCCCTCTTCAAGATTCGTAAATGTTTATTTTGATAATTATTACCATGGGGTTTATCAATTAGCAGACCATAAAGAAAGAGGGAAAAATCGCATTGATGTAGAGAAACTAGGTGTGGAAGATGGGGATGACGATCAGATTATTCGTGGAGGTCATATATTAGAAACCGTTAGCTATATTCTTGATAAGTCTATTAACTTCGCAACAAAAAAGAATATTATTATTGATCACAAATATCCTAAGCCAGACAATCATACTATTAAACAATGGCAGTATATTGAGGATTATGTAAACTTAGCAGAAAGTGTTTTGTATAGTGATTCATTTGCCGATTATGATAACGGCTGGCGAAAGTACTTTGATGAAAGATCACTTGCAAATTATATTGTTGTTAAAGAATTTTGTGGCGATATGGACGGCTATATCAGCACAATGCTATATAAAAAGAGAGATTGTGATTTAATCTTTTGGGGTCCGGTATGGGATGTTGATAAAGGATGGGGAAATGACATTCGCACACCATTTGAAGAGTATCCACCTAGTTCTTCATTAATGATTCTCGGTGGCTTTAGAATGCACTATAATTCAGATGATTGGTATGGAAGGTTATGGAAAGACGAAAGGCTGAGGCAATTGGTATCGGAGAGATATAAGAACTTGAGGACCAAATTGATTGAAACTTTCAACAACGAGATAGATAATTTGCCAGTTCAAATGAGAAAGTCAATTGAAGCAAATTATAGCGTTTGGCCTCATGATTATCAAGAATGCAGTGATGCCCCAACACCTGAGAAAACATATGACGAAGAAATAATGAAGATTAGAAACCAAATGAATATGAGACTTTCATTATTAGACCTTCTACTGCAATGATGTAAAATACAATTTCAATACTAATATGGAACTAAATAAAGTTATAAATTTTATCAAGTCAGTATATGATAACCAAGAGTTTACTCCTCTGGCTGTTCCCGTTTTTGTAGGCAATGAAAAAAAGTATCTGAACGAATGTATTGATACTACATTCGTTAGTTCTGTAGGTAAATTCGTTGACCGTTATGAGAATGATATGGCTGCTTACACAGGTGCCAAGCGTGCTGTGGTCTGTGTGAGCGGAACCAATGCACTCCACATGGCCTTGTTGCTCGTAGGCGTGAAGCGTGATGATGAGGTTTTGACACAGGCTTTGACTTTTATTGCCACCGAAAATGCATTGAGCTATATTGGGGCATATCCTGTATTCCTTGATGTCGACCGTTCTACAATGGGCCTTTCTCCTGATGCTATGAAAGAATGGCTCCAGAAAAATGCGGAAGTTCGCAAGAATACACGTATTGGTGAACTGGACAAAAGCCATGACTTTGCTTTCAGTGAAGATGAGTATGCCTGCTATAACAAGAACACAGGTCGTAGAATCAAGGCTTGCGTTCCGATGCATACCTTTGGACATCCAGTACGTATTGAAGAGATAGCAGCTCTTTGTAAAGAATGGCATATTGAATTGGTCGAGGATGCAGCCGAAAGTATTGGTTCTCTTTATAAGGGCAAGCATACCGGTACCTTTGGTAAGATTGGTGCCATCAGTTTTAATGGTAACAAGACCATCACCACAGGTGGCGGTGGTATGATGCTTTTCAATGATGAAGAACTAGGCGCTTTTGCCAAGCATATCACCACCCAAGCAAAGATTCCTCATCGTTGGGAATTCCGTCACGACCATATTGGTTTCAACTATCGTATGCCCAACATCAATGCCGCTCTGGGTTGTGCCCAGTTGGAGAATCTGGATAAGTATATTGCCAGCAAGCGAAAAGTAGCTGCTGAATACGAAGCCTTCTTCAAGGATATTCCTGATATTGAGTTCTTTGTAGATTCACCAGATACCTTTTCTAACTATTGGTTGAATGTGGTTATCTTAAAGGATAAGAAGGCTCAGATTGACTTCCTCACTCAGACCAATGATAGTGGTGTGATGACACGCCCCATCTGGGAGTTGATGAACCGTCTTCCCATGTTTGAGAAATGTGAGAATGATGGATTGAAGAATACTATCTGGTTTGCGGATAGAGTGGTGAATATCCCGAGTTCTGTACGACCTTCTGATTTACCTAAAGAGAAATGAAAAAGCCTTTAATTCTTGTTGGCGGTGGCGGACACTGTAAGTCCGTTCTTGAAGCAGCTGAGAGTGCTGGGTACAGCATTCTTGGTGTACTGGATATGCCCGCAGAGGTAGGGAAGGAGATCCTCTCTACCAAGGTCATTGGTACAGATGATGACATTCCTGCTTACGTTGATAAAGCAGAGTTTGTTATTACCGTAGGTTTCATCAAGAATCCAGCTATTCGCATCAAACTATACAACAAGATTAAAGAGGCAGGTGGTAAACTTGCAACTATTGTGGCCTCTACCGCATACGTTTCCAAATATGCTGAGATAGGTGAAGGTACTGCTGTTCTCCATCAGGCATTTGTTAATGCAGGTGCTAAGGTAGGTAAGAATGTAATACTGAATACTGCTACCAACATAGAGCACGATGCTGTTATCGGAGATCATTGCCACATTTCCACCGGCACAATGGTCAATGGTGAATGTAAAATAGGTGAGCGTTGTTTCATAGGAAGCCAGTCTGTACTTGCCAACTGCATTTCCGTGGGAGATGATATCATTGTGGGTGCCGGATCTTTTGTAAGAAAGTCAATCTCTGATAAAGGTATCTATTCCGGCAATCCTGCGATATTAAAGGTAAAGGCTAAGGTTTAGTAATTGTCAATTTTCAATTCTCAACTTTCAATTAACATGAAACATGTTACTGTCATAGCAGAGGCTGGGGTGAACCACAACGGTTCCATAGAACTGGCAAAGAAGCTGGTAGATAAAGCTGTTGAAGCCGGTGTGGATTATATTAAGTTCCAAACTTTCAAGGCTTCAAAGCTTGTAACTAAGGCTGCAAAGCAGGCTGAGTACCAGCAGAAGAACATTGGTAAAGAAGGTGATAGTCAGTACCAGATGCTAAAGAAGTTGGAATTGTCACCCGAAGGCCATGAAGTGCTGATTGCCTACTGCAAGGAAAAGGGCATTAAGTTCTTCTCCACAGCCTTTGACTTTGATAGCATTGAATATTTGCATTCGCTTAATCTTGGCTTATGGAAGGTGCCTTCAGGAGAGGTAACCAATTATCCTTTTCTGAAGCGGGTAGCCGCCTATAATGAGAAGACTATTCTGAGTACAGGCATGTGCGATATGGTAGATGTGCGTGCTGCTGTTGAGGCACTTTACAAGAATGGCCTTTCAAAGGAGAACTTGATACTTCTCCATTGTAACACTGAATATCCTACACCTTTCGAGGATGTGAATCTCAAGGCGATGGATGCCCTCCGAAAGGAGTTTGGTGTCGAGATAGGGTACAGTGATCATACCAAGGGTATTGAAGTGCCCATTGCAGCGGTTGCCCTAGGAGCAACTGTCATTGAAAAGCATTTCACCCTTGACCGCAATATGGAAGGTCCTGACCACAAAGCCAGTCTGGAACCTGACGAACTGAAGGCTATGGTGAGCGCCATTCGCAATATTGAAAAGGCTGTAGGTGGTGATGGAACCAAGCATATCAGCGAGAGTGAGCGCAAGAACATAGCCATTGCCCGCAAGAGCATTATTGCAGCCAGAGGCATTAAGAAAGGTGAACTGCTCACAGAAGAGAACCTGACAGTAAAACGTCCAGGAACAGGCATTTCTCCGATGCGTTGGGAAGAAGTTGTTGGTACAAAAGCAATAAAGGACTTCTCTGAGGAAGACCTTATAGAAATTTGAAACTAAAACTTATGCGTAAGATTTGTGTAGTCACCGGTAGTCGTGCTGAATACGGCATCCTTAGAGGCTTGATGAAAGCCATTATGGATGATCCAGAATTGCAGTTGCAGGTTATTGCGACCAATCAGCACCTCTCTAAGCTACAAGGTGAGACCTATAAAGAGATAGAGCGCGATGGTTTCACCATTGACTATAAGATATATATGGCTGATGATGAGGCGCTGGATAATGCTAACACCACAGCCAAGGCTATCAGTAGAGGAGTAAGCGGTTTTGCAGATGCTTTTGATGCACTGAAACCAGACCTGTTGCTGATACTTGGCGATCGCTATGAAATGCTGGCAGTAGCTTCTACAGCTCTTATCTATAAGATACCCATTGCTCACCTACATGGTGGTGAGATAACGGAAGGTGCTTTTGATGATGCTATCCGTCATGCTATTACCAAGATGAGTCACCTGCACTTCACCTCCACTGAGGCTTACAGAAAAAGAGTGATTCAGTTGGGTGAACAGCCCAAAAGGGTGTTCAATGTTGGTGCTCTTGGTGTTGAGAATGTGATGAAGAACGACTTCATGAGCAAAGAAGAAATAGAGCAAAGCTTGAAATTTGAGATAACAGATAAGTGCTTCCTTTGTACCTATCACCCAGTTACACTCAGCAATATGTCCTCTGAAACGCAGGTGCTGAACCTGTTGGAGGCATTGGATAATTACAAGGACTATCATATCATCTTCACCTATTCCAACTCTGATACCAATTCGCAGATTATCATCAGGCGCATACAGGAGTATGCTGATAGGAACGAGGGAAGATGTATGTTCATCCCTTCGTTGGGGCAAAGACGTTATTTCTCTGCTTTGAAGTATATGACTGCTGTGATTGGCAACAGTTCCAGCGGTATCATTGAAGTCCCCAGTTTTGGCATTCCTACGCTTGATATTGGTGACCGTCAGAAAGGTCGCATTGCTGCTGATAGCGTGATACATTGTGGTTATTCCACAAATGAGATAAAGGATGGTTTAAAAAAGGTTGTTGCTTATGGTAATATGACAATAGACAACCCGTATTATAAAGAAGGTACTTGTGATGCCATTTTGAATGTCATTAAGACCTATCCTTTAGATAGTTTGGTTCAGAAACATTTCTACGATTTATAAAAATAACCGGTTATGGTTGATCAAAAGTATATTATATCTCAGGACAAAAGTCTTCTAGAAGCATTAAGTCAGATTAACTTCATTGCAACAGGACCATTATGTCTGTTTGTTGTTGATGAAACTGGCAAAATGGTTGGAACACTCACAGATGGAGATTCTAGAAGGGCTTTTATTAAAGGGGCTACAGTTACAGACAGTGTCTCATCAGTAATGAATAGAGATTTTAACTGTTTACATTTTGGAGTCGATGATGATGTTGCTCATCTTCACCAGCAGAGAGATATGAAGATGAAATTAGTGCCAGTTCTAGATAAAGATGGTTTTATCATAGATATCATTGATCTTGAGCGTTGTATTACAAAATTGCCTATTGATGCTGTCTTGATGGCTGGAGGTAAGGGCGAACGTTTACGTCCGCTTACATTAACTACCCCCAAACCACTCCTTCCTGTAGGCAATAAGGCAATTATTGATTATAATGTTGAACGTCTCATCATTTATGGTGTTAAAGATATTAATGTAACTGTAAATTACCTTCGAGAGCAGATTGAAGAGCATTTCTCAAAAGAGATTAATGGTATTAAGGTCCATTGTGTAAGAGAACCTCAATTCTTAGGTACCATCGGTTCAATTAAGTTTATCAAGGAGTTTCATCATGATACGATTTTGCTGATGAACTCTGACCTCTTTACTAACGTTAATTATGAGGACTTCTACATGCATTTTATAAAGCATAATGCTGAGATGTCTGTCGCTACTATCCCTTATTCCGTTAATGTTCCTTATGGTATATTTGAACTTGATGGTAGAAATATTAAAGGAATTAAGGAGAAGCCTTCTTATAATTATTATGCAAATGCTGGCATTTATCTATTAAAGAAAGAAGTGTTAGATTTCATTCCTGACGACACATTCTTTAATGCTACAGATCTTATCGAAAAGTTAGTTTCAATGAGTAAGAAGGTGATTCGATTCCCACTAACAGGTTATTGGATAGATATTGGGAAACCTGAAGAATATAAAAAAGCACAAGATTTAGTTAATCACTTACAGTAAGTAATATATTATGTACAAAGGAAAGAGAGTATTGGCGATAGTCCCAGCCCGTGGCGGGAGTAAGGGATTGCCAGGAAAGAACATTCGCCCATTAGCAGGAAAACCTTTAATAGGTTGGACTTTAGAGTCGGCTAAAAAGAGCAAGTATTTGGATGAAATATTTGTCTCTACAGACAGTCAGGAAATAGCAGATGTGGCAGAGTCTTTTGGTGTAAATGTACCCGAACTTAGACCAACTGAGTTGGCAAGCGATACGGCAACCAGTGCGTCTGTTGTTCTGTACACCATTGATTTTTTTAGGAAACAGGGGAACGATTTTGACTATATTCTACTTCTTGAACCCACTTCCCCAATGCGAAAGGAGGATGACATCGACAATGCAATAGCGTTGGCTTGTGAGCATCCCCAAAAGGCGGGGGTAGTAAGTCTTGGTGAAGTACACATGGAGCACCCTTCGATTGTGAAAAAGATTTCACAAGATTCTATAATTGAACCGTATGTAGAAGCACAGAAAGTTACTAGGCGTCAACAGTTAGACAAAGCTTATTTCCCATATGGGGTTGTGTATTTGGTAAGAACGGATTATTTTGAAAAGACCCAGATTTTTTATGGTAAAGATAGTCTGCCATATTTAATCGAAAGGTGGCAGTGTTATGAGGTAGATGACATTTATGATTTTACAGCGATAGAAGCAATATTAAAATATCAAAAAACGTTATGAAATTCATTGTAGTTGGCCTTGGCTCAATGGGCAAGCGCCGTGTCCGCTGTTTGGAGGCACTGAATCAAAAAGAGATTGTCGGTTTTGATCCTCGCGAGGACCGACGCAAAGAAGCTAATGAAAAGTATGGCATTAAGACCATTTCTTCATTAGAGAGTGTTAATCTGTCGGAGTTTACCGCTATGATTGTCTCTGTACCACCCGATATGCATGCCCAGTATGCTATTAAGGCAATAGAGAACAATCTGCCGGTATTCATTGAAGCAAGTGTTATTCTTGACGATGTTAAGAGTATCAAGGCAGCAATGAAAGCCGACTCAAAGGTGGCTCCATCTTGTACACTCCGTTTCCATCCTATGATTAAGGATATTACACGTATTGTAAAAGAGGGCAAGTATGGTAAGATTACCAATTTCTCTTATCACTCAGGACAATATCTTCCAGACTGGCATCCCTGGGAGAGTGTGAAAGATTTCTATGTTTCTAACCGCCCGACCGGTGGTGGTCGAGAAATCGTTCCTTTTGAACTCACATGGATGGTTGATACCATAGGTTGGCCAAAGGAGACAAAGGGCTATTTTGAAAAGACCATTGATTTTGGGGCAGACATTGAAGATTCATATGCTATGGTACTTAAGTATCCTGGTATGGTTGGTACTCTCATCGTTGATGTGGCTGCACGTTACGCTGTTCGTAATCTTGTAATTAATCTTGAAAAAGGTCAGATACAATGGAAATGGGACGATGCATGTGTAAATCTTTATGAGGTAGATAATAACCGCTGGATTAAGTACAACCAGCCCGAATTCACAAGTGCATCTGGATATAATAAAAATATTGGCGAACAGATGTATATTGACGAAATTAACGCATTTATCAATTATTTCAAGGGGGTAAAAGCATTCCCAAATACAATTGATGATGATATTAAGGTATTAGAGATATTAAACAATGTTGAAAACTCCGATGGAGGATTCTAATCAAATTTTTAAGTATATGAATTTCAGTGAAAGATTAAATCATGTGATTCCTGGTGGCTGCCACACCTACAGCAGAGGCGATGACCAGTACCCGGAGAATGCGCCTCAAATTTTTGAAAGAGGTGAGGGAGCATACCTTTATACTCCCGATGGTAAGAAACTTCTTGACTATGGTATGGCTCTACGAGCCGTGACTCTAGGTTATGCTAACAAGGAAGTGAATGAAGCTGCAATTGAGGGTATGATGAAGGGTAATAACCTGACACGTGCCTCTGTGATTGAACTCGAGGCGGCTGAAAAGTTGGCAGAAATCATCCCTTCTGTTGACATGGTGAAGTTTGCTAAGAACGGTTCAAATGTAACAACTGCAGCCACGAAGATAGCTCGCGCATATACGGGCAGAAAGTATATCGCCCGCTGCTTTGATCACCCTTTCTTCTCTTTTGATGACTGGTTCATTGGCGACACTCCACTCACCCGTGGTATTCCTGAGGAGTATCATTCTCTTACTATCAACTTCAAGTATGGTGACATTGCCTCTCTCCAGGCTTGCTTTGATAAGTATCCTGGTCAGATTGCTGGTGTAATTATGGAACCGGCAACGGGTGCACATCCTGCACCTGGATACTTGCAGGCTGTTAAGGATATTTGCCACAAGGATGGCGCTTTGTTTATCCTTGACGAAATGATTACTGGTTTCCGTTGGCATCTGCAAGGCGCTCAGACCTACTATGGCGTTGAACCTGACCTCTGCACCTTTGGTAAAGGTATGGCCAATGGTTTCTCTGTAGCTGCACTGGGCGGTAAGAGAGAGTTTATGGAAGTTGGCGGTATCAAGAAGCTTGGACAGGAACGAACTTTCCTTGTGTCTACTACCCATGGTGGTGAGATGTGCTCGTTGAATGCTTTCTTGGCTGCTGCTAAAATCTATCAGAGCCAGGATGTTATTGGTCACCTGTGGTCCTATGGTGAGAAATTAATCACCGGCATGAATGACATAGCTAAAGAACTTGGTATTCAGGATTACTTCCAGGCAGTAGGTGTTCCTTGCTCACCTAACTATATCACGAAGGATAAGACCGGTGCTGCTTCTATGGCATTCCGCACCCTGTATAGTCAGGAAATGATTAATAATGGTGTGCTGATGCCTTGGATTGCTATTTCTCTTTCACATGGTCAGGAAGAGCTTGACTTTACCCTCAATGCTGTCCGCAATTCCCTTAAGGTTTATGCTAAGGCACTTGAAGACGGTTATGAGAAGTACCTGAATGGTGCAGTTATTAAACCTGTATTCAGACAATTCAACTAATGAAGATTGTTACAGTTTCATTAGATCAGATTTGGGAAGATAAAGAATCCAACATCAAGCAAATCCAACGCTTGATGTTGGATATCTCCCAAGTTAATCCGGACTTGGTCGTTTTTCCGGAGATGACCCTTACAGGGTTCACTATGAATGCAGAGACTATGTCTGAAGATCTGTCTCAGTCTTCTACCATAGCCGTTTTCTCCAAGTTGGCAGTTGAATATAAAACAGCCATTGCGTTCGGTGTGATATTGAGGACAAAAGAGAAACCGACCAACAATATGGTTGTTGTTTCTCGTGATGGTGAAGTGTTGGGACGCTATGAAAAAATTCATCCCTTCTCATATTCCGGAGAGACGGACTATTATTCCAAAGGAGAAAAGACCATAAGTTTTTCCCTTAATGGCTTTACATTTGGTCTTACCATATGTTATGACTTAAGATTTCCTGAGTTGTATCAGTCCCTCTCCAAGAATTGTGACGCCATCATCAACATTGCAAACTGGCCTGCCCGTAGGGTGGCTGATTGGTCGCTACTCCTACACGCTCGCGCGTTAGAGAACCAGAGCTATATTATTGGCGTTAATAGAACAGGCGTAGATGGCAAAGGATTAGAATATGCTAAGTCATCTTCTGTTATTGGACCGACAGGAACTGATGTTGAATCTCATGCATTGAGCGACATCATTGATATATACGAGATAGATAAAGAGTCCGTTGATTCTTACCGGAGGTCTTTCCCTGTAAAGAATGACAGACGTATTGGTTTATATAAAGAAATACTTTAATGCTTAGTAACAAAGTAGTCATTATTATCGGTGGCGGTGGCCTAATTGGTCGCGAAATTGTAAAAGATGCTGTTAAGAAGCACGCCATAGTAGTCAATTGTGATATTGCATTTGATACCGACTGGGAGAAGGGAACGTATCATTTGGATGTTACATCAACTGAGGCAATTGACAGGCTCATTGCTGATGTGGTTGAGAAATACGGCCGCATAGACGGACTTGTCAATAGCGGCTATCCCCGTACGAAGGACTGGGGTGCATTCTTTGAGGATATTCCCATTGAATCCTGGCGCAAAAATGTGGAGTGGCAACTCAATAGCTGTTTCTATCTTTGCCAGAAGACGCTTGAAGTGATGAAAAAACAGAAGTCTGGTTCTATTGTAAACTTTGGCTCTATATATGGTGTTGTAGGTAACGACTTCACTATTTATGAAGGCTATGGCGGAACTTCACCCGCTGCTTATCCTGCTATTAAGGGTGGTATTATCAATTTCTCCCGCTATCTTGCCTCATACTTTGGAAAGTACGGCATCCGTGTGAATGTCGTGTCGCCTGGTGGTATAATTGACAAGCAGAATCCTTCATTTATTGAGCGTTATAGTGAGAAGTCTCCCTTGAAGCGATTAGGTAAACCAGAAGAGGTGGCTCCAGCGGTCAGTTTCTTGTTATCTGATGAAGCTTCATTTATAACTGGACACAACTTAATGGTTGATGGTGGCTGGACGGCTATTTAATTGATTTCATATGACAGAGAGTAACAGGCGCTTAGCTATCTTAGAAGCATCACGCCATACCGCAGAGCGTTATTACAAGAAAGATGGTCCTATTTCATCGTTCTTTGGGGAGAATGTGTTTTCCTTGGACATAATGGGAGACTATTTGCCTAACGAGAAGAAAGAGGAAGTAATTAATGCTATAAGGGGGAAAAATCCGATAAATAGGGAAGTTGCTGATATTATTGCAGAGGGCATGAAGAAATGGGCGATGGAAAAAGGTGCAACCCATTATACGCATCTTTTCCAACCCATGACTGGAGCAACAGCAGAGAAGCATGAAGCTTTCGTTTCGGTTAAGAACGGGAAACCTTTTGAGGAATTCAAAGGTAGTACATTAATACAACAAGAGCCTGATGCTTCCAGTTTCCCCAACGGCGGACTGCGAAACACTTTCGAAGCCCGTGGTTATTCTGCATGGGATCCTAACTCGCCTGTTTTCGTTTTAGATGAGACTTTATGTATTCCTTCTGTCTTTGTCGCCTATACAGGGGAAGCACTAGATATGAAAGCGCCTAACTTAAAGGCGTTAGGAGCATTAGATAAAGCCGCCACCTCTGTGGCGAAACTCTTTGATTCCGATGTTGAATCTGTTGGGGTTAGCTGTGGACTGGAACAGGAGTATTTTGTGGTTGATGATGCATTGTATAATGCTAGGCCGGATCTTCAAGTTTGTGGCCGTACAATAGTTGGCCATGTGGCAGCCAAAGACCAGCAGTTGTCTGATCATTACTTTGGAGCTATTCCTTCTCGTGTTGAGTGCTTTATGAAGGATTTTGAAACTGAAGCATATCGACTTGGCATTCAACTTAAAACACGCCATAACGAAGTTGCTCCAAACCAATTCGAGTGTGCGCCCGTTTTCTGTGACTTAATTACTGCAATTGATCAAAATATGCTTCTGATGATTGTTATGCGAAAGGTAGCAGAGAAACATCATCTTAAGGTCCTATTCCACGAAAAGCCGTTCGATGGCGTTAATGGAAGTGGAAAGCATGTTAACTGGTCATTAATAACCGATAAAGGAAAGAACCTCCTTAATCCAGGAGCAGATCCAAAGAGTAACATTTGTTTCTGGGCCTTCTATTCTTCCATAGTAAAGGCTGTATACCGTCATCACTTACTTTTGATGACTTCTGTATCGTCACTGAATAACTCCTACCGCTTAGGTGGTCATGAAGCGCCTCCGGCTATTATGTCAGTCTTTTCCGGGAGTGTGATTTATCAAATGATAGATTCAATTTTAAATGGTGAACATTTCTCGGACCATAGCGAAGCCTCTTCTTTGAAGGTCTCAGACAATATGCCTGAAATCAAGACAGATGACACAGATAGAAATAGGACATCTCCTTTTGCTTTTATAGGGAATAGGTTTGAGTTTAGGGCATTAGGCGCTTCTATGAATGCTACTGCGGCAGCATATATTCTTAATTCCGTTGTTGCGGAGAGCCTCAATGACTTCAAGAAACTTGTTGATGCATACCAGGAGTCAGGATGCTCTAAAGAAGAATCAATTAATAAAACCATCAAGGATTTCTTTAATGAGTCAAAAAACATTCTGTTTGAAGGAGATGGTTATAGTCAGGAGTGGATAAAGGAAGCAGAGGCTCGTGGGCTCAAGGGCGTTTCTAATGTGCCGGATGCTTTTGATGTATACATAGCACCCGATACGGCAAGAATGTACAAGTCACTTGGTGTATTAACACAAAATGAAATTGATGCCCGATACGAGGTGGTAAATGAGTCTTACGTGAAGAAGTTGCAGATTGAAGCAAGAACAATGGAAGATATCTGTAAGAACATAATTATTCCGTCTTCTATTGAGTATCTGAACAAGTTGTCTTCCAATTTGCAGGCTTGTTCTACTTTGTTTGGTGATGGGGCAGATAACATATCCAAAACTAGCAGAGATCTATATTTAGAGATTTCAAGGTTGGTTAATTCTGTTTTTGGGAAGATTAAAGAATTAAATAGCCAACGGGCAGAGGCCAATAAAATCACCTCTATTTCCGATAGAGCAAAAACATACTCAAAGGTGGTTAAACCCATAATGGAAGATATTCGCCGATATGTTGACAAATTAGAGGAATATATAGATGATAATCTCTGGCCACTACCGAAATATAGGGAACTTCTTAATATATAAGAAACATTTTTGTTTTGACTCCCTCTAATTTAATTTGTTTTGAATTATTTCTATAATGCAGAATCACAATCAGGAGAGAACCAAACGAATAGCAACAAATACTATACTGTTATATAGTAGAATGTTGGTCGTACTGCTTGTATCGTTGTATACGAGCAGGATGGTTTTGCAATTACTGGGTGTTACTGATTTTGGTATATACAGCGTAATAGGTGGTATAGTTGTAGTATTCAATGTGTTAAGTGCTTCGATGGCAGAGTCGACAAGCCGATTTCTTTCTTATTCAATAGGAATAGGCGATGCCGAAAAACTAAGAGGTTATTTCCACACAGCAAAATTTGTATATCTCCTACTTGGACTTGTTACATTTGTAATCTCTATTGTTGTTGGTTTGTGGCTGATAAGTAACAAATTAACAATACCTCAACCAAGAATTGAAGCGGCAAGAATAGTGCTTCTATGTTCAGTTATTACTTTTGTTATTAAGATTAGTAATACACCTTACAATGCAATTATTATATCTCATGAACGAATGGGCTTTTATGCGACATTGGGTATTGTAGAGGTGGCGTTTAGGCTTTTAAGTGTTTTATTTCTTTTTTATATTGATTACGATCACCTAATTGCATATGCTTTATTTACAGTTTTAGAGCCATGTGTCAATAAACTTCTATTAAAAATTTATTGTTATAGACAATTCTATACTGTATATAAAGGGAAGATTGTTGAGTATAATCGTGCCTTATTTAAAGATATGATTAATTTTGCTGGCTGGGATATGTTAGGTGCTTTAGAACGAATAATGCAGGATCAGGGTGTAAATATCATAATAAATTTCTTTTGTCAGCCTTTGGTGAATTCAGCCCGTGCAATAGCTATGCAGATAAGAAATGCGGTAGTACAGTTTTCCACCAATTTCCAAGTCGCAGTTAATCCTCAGATAGTAAAGTCCTATGCAGAAAAAGATATGGACTATATGCTCAAATTAATCTATAAATCATGTAAATTCTCTTTTTTTTTATTGCTTTTGATTATTTGCCCCTTGATAACTCATACCGAGACCATCCTTTCTATTTGGTTAGGGCAAGTCCCTGAACACTCTGTTTTATTTGTAAGATTGGTTATGATAATGATTTTATCAGATGCATATTATGAAATTATGAATCAGGGGGCGAAGGCGACAGGCAACATTAAAAACTTTAGAATCATTACGAGTGCGGTATCGTTAACGAATCTTCCTATAGCATATTATTCTTTGTCTTGTGGATTAAAGCCTGAATTTACAATTTGTATCACAATTGTATTAAATGTAGCAGTATTGATAACCCAACTTCTGATATTAAAAAAGCAAATTTTTATCAACCCGAAATCATTCATTAAGAAGGTTTTATTACCAAATTATTCTATTGCGTCATTGTGTATATTCATTTCTTTGCTTAGCGCGGATATTATGAAGGTTTCTACTTTTTGGCAAATCGCCTTGCATATGGTGTTATCTACGGCTATATCTCTACTTATAGTATGTTTTGCAGGGATTACTAAGGATGAAAGGCGTGTTGTTATGAGCTTTGTCCAGAAAAAAATAAGATAAGTTTAAACCGAAGGAATATGGCAACATTATTATACGATTTAACTGCTTTGCAGTCTCAATCTACTGCACCTGTACATGGTGGAGGAAAATTTGCGGAAATAGTGTTATACAGATTAATTAAACGTGGAATATCTTTCCAGGCTTTTTATGATTCTGGTAGAAAAATAAAGAGTGAAATTATGGATACTGTTTTAAAAAACAACATCCAGGTTCACGATATAAAGCATGAAAGCATTGAGAGTGTGGTGAAAAGTATTGACATGCCTATTATTTATTCAATATTACCGAAAAAGGATTATTTCGTTTGTAAGACAATAGGTACAATTCACGATTGTAGGGAAGCCTGTTTGCCAGTAGATTACATGAGATTTCTTTTGAAGTTTGAATTAGAAGATGTTAAGGAATACTTGCTACAAAAGTGTATACCATCAATTCTTAGGAAGCGTAGAGCAAAGAGATTACAAGACTTTGTTAACAACCCAAATTTCCTACCTACAACAATTACAAATTATACTAAATATACATTGTTTGGGATTAGTGGTCAGGCATCAGTATTGAAAATGCCCATATTTATGACACCATCATATTATCAACCATATAAGGATCCAGGATCATTGAAAGATGGGAAGTTTGTTTTAATGGTTTCAGCGAACAGATGGATTAAAAATCCTATTCGTGCTATTAAAGCAATGGATGAACTGTTTGATAATAGAAAGTTAAAAGAATATAAGTTCGTTGTTGTTGGTCTAAAAAACGAAAAGTCTATAGTGTGTGGAATTAGAAACAAATCAAACTTTACATTTAAAGATTATGTGTCTGAGGATGAATTACGTTCTTTATACATGAATTGTTCTTGTTTGCTTTTCCCTTCTTTATATGAAGGGTTTGGAATGCCACCTTTAGAAGCAATGAGTTTTGGGAAACCTGTAGTGGCTTCTTCCTTATCAGCAATACCGGAAGTTTGTCAAGAAGGTGCAGTATATATAGACCCATTCTCTATTGAGGATATAAAATGTAAAATGACGATGATGCTCTTAGAAAAGAATGTTTATGAAGTGAGTAAAAAAAATGCCATTAAGCGTTTTAGTGAAATATATCAAGAGCAAGAAAGGCATCTTGATAGTTATATTGATTTTGTTATGCAACATGTAAATAATCAGTTCTGATAATCTAATGGGGGTATAGTATGGTTGTAAATCAAAACGAAGAATTGACATCAAATATAATCAGTTATCTTCGATTTCCCTTAACGATAGGTGTTGTTTTTATTCATAATGACCTTGCCAAAAATGGATTGTCTATTCATGGTGTGCAGTATGGACTTAATTGTCCCGATTGGTATTACTATATCATAACTTTTTTCAGTGATGTACTACCAAGGCTTTGCGTGCCTATGTTTTTCTTCTTTTCTGGTTTTTTGTTTTTCTATCATACAGACTTCAATACAAATGTATATAAGAAGAAAATACGCTCAAGAATAAAAACCCTTTTAGTTCCTTATTTATTATGGAATGTTATTGCAATAGTCCTAAACTTTGTTTACAAACTTCCTTTCCTGTCTTCGGTATTCCCTAACGCTTCACATATTGATTTCTCAGTTGCCAGGTTTTTTAATACATTTTTTGCAAATAATAATAATCGAGGCATCTTTGTATCTCCCATAACCGATCCATTGGATAATATAGGTTCAAATTATTATCCGATTGATTTCCCATTATGGTTTGTTCGCGACCTTATGGTAATGGTTTTGATTTCACCAATTATCTATTGGTTCATAAAACGAACAGGTAAGTGGTTTTTAATTGCCATGGGGGGCGTATATTACTTTTATCAAGCAGCATTTATGCCTCATGGGGGGTGGAGTGTTCAGTTAAGTCAGGCTGTTTTTTTCTTTTCATGGGGAGCTTTTTATAGTATAATGAAAACTAATTTTGTAAGTTGTTTGAGAAGTTGTAAATTCGCACCTTTTTTTTATTTTCCTATAGCACTTATTGACACGATAACAAAAGAAACATACTATAATCTATTTATTCACGAAGCTGGTATTATTTTGGGAGTAATCTCAATAATTGTTGTTGTTTCATGTTTTCTTGAGAAGACAAAATTTTCAATTGATAAGAATCTTTCCAATAGTAGCTTTTTTGTTTTTGCCTTACATGCATTGTTTATGAACAATTTGGCGAAATTTTTATTTGTTGCTATACATATACCAGATAACCCTTATGCTCTGCTTATCCTTTATTTCTTCGTGCCTCTACTTACAATTGTAATTTGTTACGCTATATATATGCTTTCAAAGAAATATATCCCAAGCATTAGTGATTTGCTGACGGGTGGCAGATGACTTGTTTTAAAAATATTCATATTTTTTAGTAATGGGTTCAGTTGCTTTAAAAAGGGAAAGTAATTTTTTACCGATCTTACTTGTAATAAAAGTATATACGGGTTTTTTAATGACTAACTCGTATTATTCTATTGGAATTTTCGGAAAGCTACAAATCTTCTTTATATGGATGGTTTTTTTCTTTTCATATTTTCGGAAGATAAAACCATTGCCAAGTGTAGTGTTGTCTTTTTCATTAGTTACTATTTATTTCTTGGGCGTGTATTTGATGGATATGGACTATTCAAATAAGGCTATACTATATGATATTTCTTTAGTTTATATTTTTTTGTCGTTATCAAGAGAATGTCAAATACAGACATTTCGATATTTTATAGGCTTTGGAACAATTCTGTTGTTATTGTCAATAATCGATTATTTATTTTTTATAACAGGCCATGGGATAATTTTAGGCGAATTTGATCGAGGAGAAAGTGAAACTTCAGAGTTACCAGTATACCAAGGTCTATTTAATTATTATATAATTACCGAAAGATCTTATTTCAGATTTCAAAGTCTATTTCGGGAACCTGGATATTTGGGACAGTGTGCAGGTTTGGTCTTTTTGTATTGGGGCAAGATACCATTAAAACAAAGTATTATTTGGTTGATAGCCGGTTTAATGACGGTATCTATGTTCTTTTATGTTTTTCTGATTATTTCAATTCCTATATTATTATTTATTAATAGAGGCAAATCAAAAACTTCAAATTTTAAACTGCGATATATAATTATTATATTCTGTTTGTTAACAGCTGCAGTAATGGCCGCCCCTGATGAATTACTTGAATTTATGGGACATAGAGTTGAAGTTTTTGCAGAAGAAGGGTCCGATAATAGAAGTACAGCCACTTTTAATATGGAATTGACTCAAATGGTTAATAGTGGTGAGATTATTTGGGGACGAGGAACGTCATCTTTTTATCAAAAAGGATATGCATGGGGTAATACGGGAATTAAAGGTGATTTGTATAAATTTGGAATTTGGGGTGTTTCAATAGTAATAATAGCCTTTGCTCTAATGGTTAGATCATTTAAGGCATCCATAACTACTAAATTACTGATCGTGTTGTTTTTCGTTTTGTTATTTTATAATGGTGATATTAAATATGCATTGTTTATATATATACCGTTAATTAATTTGTTGCATTATATTGATGGTGATCTGGCTTTTATAAATCAAACTAATTTGAAAAGTATAATTAAGAAGACATGAATAAGTTCTATGTTGTCTTAAATGGGTGTTATAGTATGGTTAAGGATCCAACCAAGGATGTACGTACCTTATATAATTTCCATAATGAGTTCCTTTTCTGTTTTGTAGGAAATGTTGGGGAGAATAAAAATCAGAAACAGGTTGTAGATGCTTTTTATGCTCTACCAGAGCAAAACAAACAGCGAATAGGTGTGCTTTTCGTGGGGGGTGGAGAGTATGAAGAACTTAGGGAATACATAAAACAAAAAAAACTTGAGGATAGACTTGTGGTGTGTGGTCCTGTTCCACAAGAAGAAGTGCATAATTATTATTGCGCCGCTGATGCAACGATATTAACTAGTAAGAGCGAAGGATTTGGACTTAGTATTATTGAAGGTATGCGCTATGGCTTGCCAAGTTTGGTGTTCTCGGACTTATATGCTGTTCCTGATTTATATGATAAAAATGCAATGATAACTGTGGAAAAACGGACAGATGAAGAATTGGCAAGAAGAATGGTAGATATGGTAAACCATGAATGGGATAACAATGCAATAAAGAAGTTGTCAGAAAGATTTACTTTGGAAGAAATGGCTAAGAATTATCTAAATATTTACCACTCACTTTAATATGAGGATTTTAATAGTTACTCCATATATCTCAACCCCAATCCATCCTGCTTTCTGGACTAAAGCAAAGCGAACGGGTTTTGGATATATTATAAATGATATAGCGGCCTATGTTGGCAAATGTGAAGATGTTGACCTGTTTGCTTATGTCATTATGTCTCCTTCCATTTCAGCAGGTGATTTTAATATTATTGGACATAATTATTTGTCATTAATCAGATTTTTTAAGTTCAGAAATCTGATAATGGCATATAGGTTTATAAATAGATATCCCAAATTTTCATTTGTAGAGAAAATAAAAATTTTTGGAAAATCTTTAGTGCTAGGTCAATTAGAGAACATTATTGAAGGTTATGATGTGGTTCATATACATGGTATAACTGAAGCTACGAGTTTTGCAATAGATATTTGTAAGCGACATAATGTAAAATTTCTAGTTACACTTCATGGTTTAATAAGCTTTGATGAGATAGCTGATGCCCCTATAGGAATTAGATGTTATGAACGTGATTTTCTTCAACAGGCTGTCTCTGAAGGAATAACTGTAACCTTCGTTAGCACAGGTATTAAGAAGATTGCAGAGAATTATGTAAGGAAAGTAATATAATATTATGGACATATGAATCATATTTTTAGTATTCATTCAAATATTTGTGTTATTGTAATATATGATAGGGTTAGAAAACTATTGGAGAATAACGAGAATGTAATTATTGTTTCTGATAGAAACACTGCTTTCCCATTTTTTCAAGACAGGATTCTATTTAATGATATTCAATACATTACTGATAAATATCGGGGAAGTTGCAAAAACATCTTTTCTAAGTTTATTAATTATGCATTTGAATACCTTCCTCATTACAAAAAATCTGCTAAAAAAATAATAGGCAATGAAGATTTTATTTTATATTTGTCTTCATGTAACTACTTTACCATATCACCATATTTGTGGAATAAACATTGTAAGGGCTACTATTTTATCGAAGAAGGAACTATGTCGTATATGGATGTAGATGAACTCCGAAGACGCTATAAAAAACAATTGTATAGTGGGCAGATTCTTTTGAACCTTATTGGTTTTAGAACAACATTCGATTTTTACACAGATAGTAGATTTGGGGGATGTATTTGTGTTTCTGAGTATGCATTCCCATGGTGTAAAACCAATAAAATAGTGTCGGACTTAAGGTGCTATTGTAATAATGAGATGAGTGATTATGATTTGTACGATTATCTTATTGTTACAGATTATTTAGACAAAGACATCGGTGTTATATTCCAAGGATTTGAAATGGTTCTTAATACAATCACCCCACTTCCTCAAGATAAGAGAATCGGTGTGAAAATGCACCCTACGGCATATTCGTATCAGAAGGAAAAGATCAATGAGATTCAGAATTTAATATCAAGAAAGTATTCAGACATTAAAGTTGTTTTTCTGCCATCAAATTATGTTGTGGAGAAGATGTTAATAAAAAAGCATACAATAGTGTATTCTATATTTGATGTTTCTTCATTATTGCTCTATGCATTAGCCTTGAATTCTAGGGCTTTTGTTTTGACTGCCAATCATGGTGTCAATATGAAGGAATTAAAAACGATAACAGAACTTTTGGAAGAAGTTTATAAATCTTATTAAAAGAACACCCTCAGATGGAAAGATTATTGTTTTTTGATACGACCTGGAACCAGATTCTTCGCTTTGGGAATTTGATTTCAAAAGACATAAAAGAAGTAACGGGCGCAAAGACTTATGGATTAGTATATGAGACCTCCGGTAAGAAATTTGACCCATCAAAGGATGTTAATTCATTCGATGATTATCTTGTGACGACTAAAATTTCTGCTGTTGAGGAGTATATTAACAAGATTAAGCCTGAGATTGTAGTATTTGCACAGAATACCACACCAGACCTTGGCGCAATATATTTTTCCCAGAAAGTGGGAGCAAAAGTGGTGATGATGCAGCATGGCCTGCTCTATGATGGTGCAAGTCTAAATAATGTCCGATTGGGTGAGATATTTGCCGCTTTGATGATGGCGAAAAAAACACTTGGCTACTTCAATATTATGCGAGTAATGTGTAAGAAGGAGGGTAAGTCATTTGTTAAACTAGTCAATACGATCATCAAAGAAAAAGAGAATGTAACCACAACTGTTCAAAACTATTTTAACCCACCTCTGCGAGGAGATTGTGCTTTTGTGATAGGTTCGCATTGGGTTGATTATTATCACGATAACTATGGTTACCCGAAAGAGAATATATACATTATGGGCAACCATGATGTGGATGATTTAGAAGACGGGAAGGAACTTGAAGATGCAATCTGTTACATCCCCAGTGTACATGTTGAAGATGGTAAGGTACAGTTAAGTGTATTCAACGAGTATCTGGAGAACCTTAAGGCTTCAATCCCTGAAGGGACAAAAATGTATATTAAGTTGCATCCACGTAGTAACAAGAAAATTTATACGGATATTCTTGGCGAAGAGAACATTGAATATGTTACCAGTAAAGATTTACCTTATGTGAAAACATACATAGGTCATAATTCTTCGCTTCTTTCCAAGGCATTGCAAATATCCGGGAAGCTAATATTGTGGGGATTTAAAGAAGAGAAAGATCTATTCTACAAAGATTTTGCATTTGCAGTTTGTCACGATGGTGACTCTTTAAAGAAAGCAGTGAAGGATGCATTGTCGGGCGAGGAGATTGAGGGCAGAAAGGATATTACAGCCTATTCCTATAAGAATCCTATAGGGGCTTTCCGGTATTGTTCCAACAAAATAGTTGAATTGTATAAATAAACATTCGATATGAAACCAGTTATTATTGCAGGCCCTTGTGTTATAGAATCACAGGAGTGCCTAAACGAAGTCGCTGAAGAACTTGTTCGATTGAATAAGAAATACGGTTTGGATATTATCTTCAAATCCTCATTTGATAAAGCAAACCGCACATCAATCAAATCCTACCGTGGCCCAGGATTGGAAAAGGGTTTGACCATGCTGAATGATATTCGTGTGAAGTATGGCTTAAAACTTCTTACTGATATTCATGAATCATATCAGGCAGCCCCAGCCGGAGAGGTTGTTGATGTGTTACAAATACCTGCATTCCTTTGCCGCCAGACAGATTTGCTTGTTTCTGCCGCTAAAACAGGCAAAGTAGTAAACATTAAGAAAGCTCAGTTCCTAAGCGGAATGGATATGGAATTCCCTGTACAAAAAGTACTTGAGAGCGGTAATGATAAGGTTTGGCTTACGGAACGAGGGAATATGTATGGTTATAACAATCTCGCTGTTGACTTCCGTAATATTGCTGATATGAAGAAATTTACGGATACAGTCATTATGGACTGCACTCACTCGGTACAAAGACCTGGAGCCGCTGGTGGAAAGACGGGTGGCAACCGTGAGTTTGTACCTGCGATGGCATTGGCTGCAAAAGCCTTTGGAGCAACGGGCTATTTCTTTGAAATTCATCCGAATCCAGATGTGGCAAAGAGTGATGGTCCCAATATGCTATATCTAAAAGATTTTGAAAGTGTTGTAAAATCATTATTAGACTAACATGGATATTAAGATGCTGGTTATGGATGTTGATGGAACACTCACCGACGGTAGGATATACATGTCAGCCAATGGTGAATTAATGAAAGCCTTCAATATCAAGGATGGTTACGCTTTGGTACATCTTCGTGAATATGGTGTTGAACCGGTTATTATAACTGGTAGATCATCAGAAATTGTAAAAAACAGATGCTCTGAACTTAAAATAAAGGAATTTTATCAGGGTGTAGAAAACAAAAGTTTTAAACTCAGGGAGCTATGTGAAAGATATTCGATAAATCTTAAACAAGTCGCATATATCGGAGATGACTTGAATGATATGCCGTGTATCCAAATATGTGGGTTGTCGGCATGCCCAGCTGATGCAATGAAAATTGTTAAAGACAAAGTCGACTTTGTTTGTAATGCGAAGGGTGGCGACGGAGCCGTTAGAGAGTTTGTCGATTACATACTGTCGCACTGCGAGAAAGATGAAACTATGACTGATTATGAATTTAATGCAATAAAATACGAAATTCAAGATCATGAATGAAATGAGTGAAATTAATCAGTATGCTGTAAAATGTTTTAAGGATGAAGCTCAGGCAATCCTGAATCTTATTCCTCGACTTGATGAGAATTTTACAAAAGCAGCAGAGTTGATATATGGCTGTAAAGGTAAACTTATTGTGACGGGGGTCGGAAAAAGCGGTCATGTCGGTGAAAAAATTGCCGCGACGTTGGCATCACTTGGAACTCCTTCATTTTTCTTAAATCCATTGGATGCTTATCATGGAGATTTGGGCATGATTGCAACTGGAGATGTGGTAATGGCTATTTCTTATTCTGGTTATACAGATGAATTGTTGCGATTTATACCCCTGCTCAATGACAGAAATGTACCGATTATAGGTGTTTCTGGTAATCCTGATTCGCTATTAGCCCAATATTCAGTATGCCATTTAGATATTTCTGTTGAGCATGAGGCTGACCCTCTTAATCTTGCTCCGACATCATCTACGACCACCACAATGGCTATGGGCGACGCCTTGGCATGCGCTCTGGTACACATGAGGAATTTTAAACCGAGCGATTTTGCCCGATTCCATCCTGGAGGCAGCTTGGGTAAACGTCTGCTGAGTACCGTAAAAAACTCAATGGTAACAGAAAACCTACCAATAGTTAAGCTTGATGATAAGGTTAGTGATACCATCATCGCTATCAGCCAGACGAAACAGGGAATTGCTGTCGCCATTGACAATGGGAAGATATTGGGCGTAGTAACCGATGGAGATGTGCGTAGGGCTATGCAGAACCAACAGGAAGGGTTCTTTCAACTGAGGGTAAAAGACATCATGAGCACCCACCCCAAAACGATAAATGAGAAAGCAAAATTAACTGAAGCAGGAAATTTGATGAAGCAGTACAATATCCACTCTTTGGTTGTTGTCAACGACGATAACCAGTTTGTAGGTATTATAGATACTTTCTCCTGCTTGTTATAAAATAATAAAAGAATATGAAAACGGTAGCATTCGTTCCCATACGTTTGAATAGTAAACGTGTGGTAGGAAAAAATTTAAAGATGTTGGGCGACAAACCGCTCATGTGTTATGTCCTTGAAACACTAGCAAAGGCTAAGGGCGTAGATGAGGTCTATTGCTATTGTAGCAACGAAGAAGTAATAAAATTTTTACCTCAGGGTGTGAAGTTCCTTAAAAGACCAGAGTTCTTGGATCGGGATGAGACTCTTGGTAAGGAGATATATGAAGAGTTCACAAAAACAGTGGATGCCGATATCTATATCCTAGCACATACGACATCACCCTTTATGAAAAAGGAGACGTTTGAGAATGCTTTAAACAAAATCGTTAATGAGGATTATGATTCAGCATTCAGCGCGGAGAAGATTCAGACCTTTGCTTGGTTTAAAGGAAAGACTCTGAATTATAGTTTAAAAGAGATTCCTCGAACCCAGACAATAGAACCTGTTTATGTGGAAACATCTGCATTCTTTATGTTCAAACGTGATATATGGAAGGTACATAAGCAGCGTATAGGTTTTAAGCCATACATAGCATTGGTTGATAAAATAGAGGGCGTGGATATTGACTGGCCGGAAGATTTTGAGTTTGCTGAAAAAATACTTGAAACGTATAAAACGAAGTGAATTTAAAAATGGATGCCGCCGTTGGTGTTGAGGAAAAGTTTTTCCAACTGCTGCAGATAGCGGTTGGAAAACAGACAAAGAAGATAAAATTAACTGATGAAGAATGGAAAGCAATCTATGAGATAGCTTGCAAGCAAAGCTTGGTTGCGGTTATTTTTTCATTGGCTGATGCTCTTAGTGGTCAAGGTGTTAAACCTCCTATAGATCTTTTATACCAATGGATAGGTGATTCCGAATCGATACAACAGCAGAATAGAATCATTAATCAACATTGTGAACAATTAACAAAGTGGTTTAAAAATGCTGGTTTTCGGAGTTGCGTCTTGAAGGGGCAAGGTGTTGCTAGACTTTATAACAATCCAAAATTACGTCAAGCCGGGGATATTGATATATGGGTAGATGCTAGCCGGGACGTGATTGTAAAGAAAATACGAGACGAATGTTTGGGCGTTACTTATGTTGACTATGTTAACTGCCATGTCTCTTCTTTTACAGACACAGAGGTAGAGGTCCATTTCAGACCGACTTGGCTGTTTAATCCATTCGTAAACAGGATGGCGCAGAAATGGATTTTGGCAAACAAAGAAACTCAAATGGTCAATTATGATGAAGAAGTAGGTTTTTCCTATCCAACTGTTAACTTTAATTTTGTTTTCTCACTGATACACATCTATAGGCATGTTTTCTTTGAGGGTATTGGATTAAGACAGTTGTTGGATTATTACTGGAGCCTTTCTCACAGCACAGATGATGAACGTTCGGAAGCATTTGAAACTTTGAAATCATTTGGCATTGGTAAGTTCGCTGCTGCGATTATGCATATCATGCGAAGAATCTTTGATATTGAGGAATCATTCTTGTTGTGTAAACCGAATGAAAAAGAGGGGCAATTCTTATTGGATGAAATAATGCGAGGTGGTAACTTCGGCCATTTTGATGATAGGAATACCTATGTGCCTGAAGATAAGAAGATTAAGCGTGGTCTAAATAATGCTAAGCGTAATCTGAGATTTCTTAAACGGTACCCAAGTGAAGTGCTTTGGATGCCTGCTTGGAAAACCTGGCATTGGTGTTGGAGAAAATACAATGGCTATTTGTAGAATAAAAGTGGAATTTAGATAAGTTTATTTATGAACATGAAATTGAGAAATATTCCTTTTTCTCCGCCGGATATGACGGAGGCTGAGGCAAAAGAAGTGCGAGAAGCAATTCTTTCAGGTTGGATTACTACTGGCCCTCGTACAAAAAAGTTGGAGCAGGAGATTTCTGAGTTTGTGCATACAGAGAAAACGGTGTGTCTGAACTCGGCTACGGCGGCTATGGAGATGGTATTGCATCTGCTGGGCGTTGGACCTGGCGATGAAGTGATAGTGCCGGCATATACTTATACGGCTACAGCCAGTGTTGTGCAGCATGTTGGGGCAAAGATTGTGTTCGTGGACTCGCAGAAGGACAGCGTTGAGATGGACTATGATCAGTTGGAACAAGCTATTAGCGAAAAGACAAAGGTGATTGCTCCTGTAGATTTGGCAGGTGTAGTTGCAGACTACGATCGTGTGTATGATATTGCGGAACGCAAGAAGACGCAGTATAAGGCAAATAATGCATTGCAGGCGAAGATAGGTCGTGTCATTGTTTCTGCAGATTGTGCGCATAGTTTTGGCGGTATGCGTAAAGGTAAAATGGCTGGAGAAATTGCTGATTTCAGTTCTTTCTCCTTCCATGCAGTGAAGAACTTTACTACTGCAGAAGGTGGTGCTATGACTTGGAATCTTCCTTTTGGCAATGAAGTTGTGTCGACGAATGTGGACTATATGCCTACGGTTCCCAAGAAGGAAGGGGAGACATGGAATGAACTTCTTTATCGTTTGAGTCAGTTGTTCTCACTACATGGTCAGAATAAGGATGCCCTTGCCAAGACCAAGCTCGGTGCGTGGGAATATGACATCATTGGCCCTTGGTATAAGTGCAATATGACGGATATTATGGCAGCTTTAGGTCTGGTTCAGATAGAGCGTTATCCCAAACTGCTTGAAAGACGTCATGAGATAGTCGAAAAGTACAATGCTACTCTGAAGGATTGCAATGTAGCTGTACTAAACCATAAGGATGCAGATCATTGCAGTTCACATCACTTGTACTTGGTTCGCTTGCTTGGGAAGACCAGAGAAGAGACAAACAAGGTGATAGAACAGATGGCAGAAAGGGGCATCGCTACCAATGTCCACTATAAACCCCTGCCTATGATGACGGCATATAAATCTCTTGGTTTTGATATCAAGAACTACCCTAATGCTTATCATCTGTTTAAGAATGAGATTACTTTGCCTCTGCACACCCGTCTGACAGATGAAGATGTAGAGTATGTGATTAGCAACTTTGTTGATATCATCAAGAATTTGTGAAAAGATTATTTGATATTGTAGCGAGTGGACTGGGACTGATAGTACTTAGTCCGCTCTTTTTGGTACTCGCCATTTGGATCAAGCTGGACTCGAAAGGACCGGTATTTTATCGTCAGGTGCGCGTAGGCTATAAGAACAAGGACTTCAGGATTTTTAAGTTCCGTTCGATGAGAGTAGGGGCTGACAAAGGTAGTCTGGTGACCATCGGAGGTCGCGACCCACGCGTGACTCGGAGTGGGTACTTTATCCGTAAGTTCAAGTTCGACGAACTACCACAGTTGATAAATGTGTTTTTGGGCGACATGAGCCTGGTTGGACCAAGACCCGAGGTTAGACACTATGTGGATTACTGGACTCCTGAGCAGATGCATGTGCTAGATGTTCGTCCAGGAATCACCGATCCAGCCAGTATCAAGTTCCGCAATGAGAACGAACTGATGGAAAAGGCAGAAGACCCCGAAAAATACTATGTTGAGGTCATCATGCAGGAGAAGATAAAGCTATATCTCGAATATGTAGAAAGACATTCGTTCCTGTATGATTTGGACTTGATTTTTAAGACCTTTTGGGTGATAGTAAAGGAAAGATGAAATTAGTCGTATTACTAATCACATTCTTGTTTTCTCAAGGAATGTGTGCACATGAAATAGAGGAAATTGATTCGTAAACGACCATTTTAGCGTAAGGTCATTCAGTAAGCTATCATTTTAGCGTAAGGTCATTCAAAATATAATATTTACCTTTCTTAAGACTCGCGTTGCTCGAATAAGCGGCAAAGCCGAGCGGTCGCCAAATTCAAATTTCAGTTGATTATGGAGACAAGAGAGTATTTTGAGAAAGTAATGCAGGACTACAACCAGAACCGTAATGG
>OCTW011601814.1_pt1 | contig 29469 bp, 17 predicted proteins | sample 1539671 | NCBI WGS metagenome assembly OCTW01 (sample SAMN02144230, study PRJEB22623) | gut metagenome | biome: sheep rumen | host: Ovis aries | place: New Zealand | reverse complement strand
GATGATTACTCGGACTTATATTGTTTCTTTTCATACGTCTATACCTTAATATTATATATAGCCAAATTCTCTAATTCTCTAATTCGTGATGAATAATGGCGGCGTGAGCCAATTCTCAAATTCTCTAATTCGTGATCAGAACAAGAACTACTTGACGACCTTGACGACCTTTCCGTCGGCGTTGCGGCGGATAGTCAGGCCCTTCGTCGTAGCCTTAACGGCGCGTCCGCCGAGGTCGTAGCGCTCCTGTACATTGTTCATTGTACATTGTACATTGTTGACCCCCGTGACGACGGCCTGGCTGGTCAGCTGGACGGGAGCCTTGAGCGAGCCGAGGCGCTGGGCGCCGGAGCGGACGGTCTGGTCGATGTCGAACAGCTCGCCGGTCAGCTCGTTGCGCAGGCGGAACGACACCAGCTCGCCGCCGTCGGTGTGGACGGTGATGAAGGCGCGGCCGTTCTCGATGATGCCCTCGCCGCGGCACTCATCGCCGACAAAGGCACCGATCGACCACTGTTCATTGTTCATTGTACATTGTTCATTAATGACGGCCACGATGGTCATGTTCGAGGCGAACTGCGTGTGGTCGTAGCTCCAGAAGCTGCGCTTCGAGGCGCGGGCGCCGGCGGGCGTCTCGTCGCCCTGAGGCATGCCGCCGAAGACCTCGTTCACCAGCCCGAGATAGGACTCCAGGGTGGTGTAGACCAGATAGCCCTGGCCCTTGCGGAGGACCTTCAGGTCGCCTTCCCATGCCTGGCCGTTCCACTCGGCGGAGCCGTCGGCCTTCGAGACGATGACCATGCCTTCGTCGCCGCTCGGGAGGGCGTTGCTCAGCAGACGGTCGTAGAGATAGGGCGAGCCGATCCAGTTCCAGCCGGGCACCAGGGTCTGCGACACATCCTCACCGGGATAGCCGCCATAGAGGTAGGCCTCCTGCGCAGCCTTCATCTTGACCTTGTACATCTGGGCCTGTGCGATGGCCCAAGGATTCTCCTCGGGATCGCCCTCGGTGAGCGAGCCCCAGTAGCCCCACTCGCTGTCGTTATAGAGCAGCTTGTCGTAGGTGCGGGCCTCGGCGAGGTTGTCGCCGAAGAAGGTCTCGAGGTCTGTCATCTCAGACAGCTGGGCATTGGCGGCCTTCAGGACGTTGCCGTAGGGGTTGCTCCTCCACTGCCATCCGCTCGCGAGGCTGACCTTGGCGGGGATTGTAACGGTTTCTTCACCATGGTAAACAGGCTCATTTTTCTCGTCGAGGACCCTGACGTAGAACTCGCCGGGCAGGGTGCCGCTGTAGGTGAACAGCAAGGGATTGTCGGCCGAAGGCGTGGTGGTGAGCACATTCCAGTCGCTGTAGATGCCTTGGTCGTAGAAGTGGAGATGATAGTTGCCCATATCGAAGTCAGCATCCTCGGGCACAGGCACGAGGGTGATGGTGCCCTGAGTGGGATCGGAGGTGCTGGGCGTGACGACCACGTCGAAGGAGCTGAGGCTCTTGCGGATGGTGACCGTGAAGCTCTGGCCGTCGTTCCATGCCGTGGTGACGGAGGCCTCGGTGCCGTCGTAGTTGCTGTAGTCATTCCATCCGAGGGTGACGGTGACCGTCGAGTTGCCCTTGGGGATGGTCGTGTTGGTGAGATTCAGCATGGGGCCGTTAGGGGTCATCTCGCCTTCACCCTGCAGCTGGCCCGTGACGGCGATGGTGCCCTCCTGCAGCCGCTGGCCGCCTTCGGTCTGCCAGAGGATGTTGCGGCTGATGTAGTCGCGCACTTCTTCGGTCTGCATGCCCTCCCAATAGTCGATGATGAGGGGATCGTTGGTGAAGGTGACCTCCTTGAGAGGATCGAAGATCTCGACGGTGAACTCGATGCCGAAGTCCTCGCCGCCACGGCCGTTGGGCTGGATCTTTACCTTGGTGGTGCCGGCCTGCTGGGCGATGGCCGTCTTGGCGGTGTTGTCGATGGTGAGGTAGTCAGCACCGTCGTCGCTGCCGTTCACGATCTGGAAGGTACGGTCGGTGGCGTCCGTGGGCAGGACGGTCACGCGGCTGGCGATGCGCTCATAGATGTCGTCGCCCACGTTGGCCTTGAAGGTGACGTATTGCTGGGTCTGGTCCTCAATGGGCCAGTTGAACTCGACACCATTGACGGGCACGATGATCGTGACGGTGATCCACTTGTCGCCCTCGGGGTAGAGGTTGCCGCCCGTGCGCTCGATGTAGGGACGTATGCGGGTGGTGCCGCCCTTGATGGCGCGGTAGATGTATGCCTGATTCTGATCAGAGAAAACATACTCGATGTACTCGGAGTCATACTCCCACTTCACCTCCTCGGTGAAGTCCGTAGGCGTCACCTCGTAGGCCAGCGTCAGGATTTGCCCAGGACCCCAGTAGCTGTTGTTCATGAAGGCATTCAGTTCCCACTCATAGCCCAGCTCGGTCTCGAACGTCTCGGTGACGATGCGCAGCGACTGGGCCGGCTGGGTGATGTAGAACTGGCTCTTTTCGGCCAGATCCATATAATTGCCGCCATCGACGACCACACCGTAGCTGATGGGCTGGTTCTCGCCTTCGACGATGTAGGGCTTGATGGGGGTCATCACGCTGCCCTCAACCGTGGCATACTCGTCGTAGATGGGGTCGCCCCAATAGCTGTCGCGGACGAACCACGTGACGTTCTCGGGCAGCTGGGCTCCGGCGGGTTCGACGGTCATGTGATCCGTCAGGTCGACGGGGGTGCCTGCCTCGCAGGTGAACTCCTCGAGGGTGATGCTGGTGGGCAGGGTGAGCGCGAGCTGCACACGGGGACCGGAAGGCTGCGTGCCGTAGGTGGTCTCAGGGTCGTAGGTGAGCGTCTCGCTGGGCGTCAGGGTGTAGATGGCAGCCATGCCGTCCATAACCTTGATGGTGATGGGCTTGCCCTGGTCGTTCTCGGTGTCGTAGTCGCCGGGCACCACCAGCTGGAGGAACGACTGGTTGTTGTAGCTCTGCAGCACGTCGGCGTCGGCATCGTTGTCGCGGACAGACAGGCGGCACTCGTTGCCGACGAAGACGCCGATGGTCCAGTTGCCCTGGTAGGCTGCATTCCATTCCTCGCCGTTGACGACTGAGAAGTCGGCGTAGATGACCGTGCGGCTGGCGGGGTTGTCAGAATGGGGGTTGGCCCAGTCTTCCTGTGCCGAGGCTCCTATCGTTGTGATGAGGAGCGCAAGCAGTGATAATAGTTTCTTCATAATCGTTACTGGTTTTTATGATTGTTAATACTATATATATATTATAAGGAGTTTGGGAGTTTAGGAGTTCAGGAGTTTGGGAGTTTGGGAGTTCAGGAGTTCAGGAGTTTGGGAGTTTAGGAGTTTAGGAGATACAGACCCCACCCCCAACCCCTCCCCTTGAGGGGAGGGGAGCAGCTGCGCCGTCATTCCCGTCAGGCAGTGCGCCAGCCAACTCCCCTCCTTCGGAGGGGTCGGGGGAGGCTACTCCCCTCCCCTCAAGGGGAGGGGTTGGGGGTGGGGTCTGTAACTTTCTCATATTCATCTCTTATAGTCGTTTATCGTGTGACGACCTTGCGGACGCGGCCGTCGGCCGTGCGCTGGATCGTGACGGCGCCCCTGTGGCTTTCGGGAACGGGACGGCCGAGCAGGTCGTAGCTTCTCACTTCTGACTTCTCATTTCTCACTTCACCCACGCCCTGCGTGGCGGCGGCAGAGTGGAGCTCGACGGGGCGGCGCAGCGAACCGAGGCGCGGCTGGGCGACGGTGACGCGCTCGTCGACGGCATACTGGGCGCCCGTACGGAGGTCGGTGAGGCGGAAGCTGACGCGCTCGCCGCCGTCGGCATGGACGGTGACGAAGTAGCGGCCGCCGCGGCAGGTGCCCTGTCCGCGCAGCTCGCCGCCGACGTAGGCCTCGATCTGATAGGCGTCGGGCTCGCTGAGCTGCGGCATCGTCACGACCATCGTCATGTTGTCGCGGAAGCGGCGGGCGATGGCGTGGAGGTCGGCCGGGGCGGTGGTGGCGGCGGCGTCGAGGCGCCGGCCCGGCGCGGCCGTCTCATGGCCCTGCGCCATCTGGCGCTCGTTCCTGAAGGTCAGGCTGGCGGGACCGCCCTCGGGCATGTAGAGGAGGAAGCTCTGCTCGGTGGGCAGCACCTCGAGGTCGCCCTGCCACTGGCTGCCGTCCCACTCGGCCGAGCCCTGCTCCTTGGAGATGACGGTCATGCCCTCGGTGAGCTGGGCGGCGTCGAAGATGTTCTCCAGACGGCGGTCGTAGAGGTAGGGCGAGGGCATCCACGTCCAGCCCTCGCTGACGGGCAGGCGGAAGTCGGACGTGCCGGTGACGGTCAGCCCGAACGTGCGCGAACGGTGGTCGGCGGCCATGAGCACCTTGTAGGCCATGTTGTCGTCGATGCCGTTACCCTCCATCATCGTGCCGAAGTAGCCCCACTCGGGGTCGTTGTAGAGCAGCTCCTCCTGCGTGCGGGCCTCGATGAGGCCGGGGCCGAAGCCCTCCGCGAGGTCGTCGCCCCAGAGGTAGCCGCAGGGGTTCGTGCGCCACTGCCACCCCTCCTTGAGGTCGAGGCGGAAGCGGGGCATGATGCCGGGGTCCCACCCGGCCTCGGCCGACGGCCACAGCTGGATGTCGCTATCGGGCGCGTCGGCCCAGTAGGGGCGCACGTCGACGCCGATTGGCACCTGGAACGTCACGTTATATATTATAGGATCGCGCGAGACGAGCTCGAAGCTGACGATGTCCCAGTGCTGCTCCCAGCCGTAGTCGGCCGTATAGCGGAAGCGCAGGTCGCGGATGTCGAACGTGGCGTTGGCCGGCACGGGCGTGAGCGTCATGCGCACCGTCTCGCGGTTGTAGGGATGGCTGTCGAAGGCATACTCGAAGTGCTGCAGCACCACGTTCTCATAGACGATGACGCGGATGCGGCCCGCGGGGCGTAGCCGCACCGAGCCGTCGTCGGACAGGACGACGGGCGTCACGTAGGTCTCGCCGACGGCCTTGGGGATAAGATTCCCCTCGGCGTCGCGGCCGACGATGGTCTCGTCGTCGATGAGCCACGAGGCGACCTCGGTCGTGTTCTCGGGCAGCAGCTCATAGGACGTGTCGAGCTTCGGCTGCAGCGTCTCGGGGCGGGCGATGTCGACGCGCACCTCGTCGTTGAGCAGCCGGACGGCCGTGGCGCGGCGCACGACGGTGATGGTGCCCTGAAGCGTCGCGCCGGGGAAGTGGACGTCGAAGATGACCGTGCCGGGCTCGAGACCCGTAGCCACGGTGCCCTCGAGGCTGACGATGCCGCCGGCCGACAGCTCGATGCTCTCGTACTTGGGCAGCGACTCGCCCTCATAGAGGCTGAGGATGTCGACCGTCTCGCCGACGTCGATCGTGACCGAGCGGAAGCGGAAGGCCGCGTCGCCGTCGTAGCCCTGGCCGCGCAGCACGACAGGCTGCGACGGCTGGCCCCAGCTCTCGCCGTCGAACGTGACGGCCACGGAGGGCTCGACGTCGTAGACGAGCAGCAGCTGGCCGGGCTTGTAGCGGATCTCGAAGCGGACGGGACGGCCGTGGTCGGCGTCGCGGTCGCCATAGACACGCAGGACGAAGACCGACTGGCCCTGCTCGCCCTGGGCGGCCTCCCACGCCACGGCGCGGCACTCGTCGCCGATGAAGGCGGCCACGTCGTAGTCGCCGTTGTCAGCCCCGACGGCACGATTTTTGAGCTGCAAGGTCGCAAAAACAACGGTTTCATCGTTATATTGACGCGCATCGGGCGCCTCCCACCACGACTGGGCGCGGGCGCCGATGAGGCTGACGAGCAGCAGGCAGAGGGTCAGTAGTCTCTTCATATTGATAACGCTTTATTGTTGTCGATGATTAGGCAGTATTTCTGCGGCGACATGCCGAAGGAGCGACGAAAGACGTGGGCAAAGTGGCACCCGTCGGCAAAGCCGCACAGCTGCGCCACTTCGAACATCCGCGGACGCGGGTCGAGGTTGAACAGGTGGAGGGCTCGCCTCAGCCGGTAGTAACAGATGATTTCAGGGGGTGTCAGGCCCGTCGTATTGACAATGCGGCGGCGCAGCTTCGTGGGATGAACGTCGAGCAGGCGTGCACAGTCGTCGAGGGTGAGGGTGCCGTCGGCAAGATGATCGGTCACCATCACGAGGAAACTGTCGAGAAAATCTTTCTCGGCGGACTTCAGTTGGAGCTGACAGAGTTGTTCTTCGCAGTGTTTGAATGAATGCATACGCCAGTAGGGATTCTTTTGTTAAAAAACGTTCACCCCTCTGGCTGCAAAGTTAAAGAAAAGAAATGGAAGTCATTTGTCTATTCTCGTCAACTTTTTGTCTATTTTAGACAGACAGTTAAAAAAACGCGGAAAAAACGCCCTTTCTTCGATTAAAAAGGGCTAAAATGCCGGTGAACTGAAAAAAAAATGCAAAGTGAGGTCAGCCCAGGGTGATGGTGGTGACGTCGACGGGCTGACGGAGGAAAATCTGGGCCTGCTCGCGGAAGCGGTCGGGATTTTCGGTGGTGAGGTAGTGGGTCTGACCGCCCGTGCTGCAGCGGTCGCGGAGGTCGGCATGGCGGCTGAGATAGTCGTTGAGGGAACGGGCCACATATTCGCCCTGAGGGATGATGCGTACCGACTGGGGCATGTAGCGGCGGATCTTGGGCAGGAGCAGCGGATAGTGTGTGCAGCCGAGGATGACGGCGTCGATCAGGGGGTCGGCCGCGAGGAGCTGACTGATGCGCTTCTCGACGAAATAGTCGGCACCGGGCGAGTCGGCCTCGTTATACTCGACGAGCGGCACCCAGAAGGGGCATGCCACGCCGGTGACGGTGATGTCGGGATAAAGCTTCTGGATCTCCAGCCGGTAGCTGTCGCTGCGGATGGTGCCCTCGGTGGCGAAGATGCCGACGTGGCGCGTCTCGGTCAGCGAGCCGATGACCTCGGCCGTGGGGCGGATGACGCCGAGGACGCGGCGCGAGGGGTCCCACTGGGGCAAGTCGCGCTGCTGGATGGTGCGCAGGGCCTTGGCCGAGGCGGTGTTGCAGCCCAGGATGACCAGCTGGCAGCCACGCTGGAAGAGCTCGTGGACGGCCTGGCGGGTGAACTCGTAGACGACGTCGAACGACCGCGGTCCGTAGGGCGCACGGGCATTGTCGCCCAAGTAGAGATAGTCGTACTGGGGCAGTTCGCGACGTATGGCGTCGAGGATGGTCAGTCCGCCATAGCCGCTGTCGAAGATGCCGATGGGTGCCTTCATGGGTTAGTGGTGAGCCGCTGACGGACCATCGGCTCGATGTTGGTGCTGACGGCCGGCTCGATGAAGGGACAAGCGTCGGCATCAGTGTTGACGACGAGGACGAGGCCCTCCTCGCGGGCCACAGCCGCGATGGCCTCAGCCAGCCGGATGCGCAGCGGCGCCATGGCCTCCTGTTCGGTGCGCTGCAGCTCGCGCCGGCTCTCGTTCTTGAAGTTGACGTTCTGCTGCATCATGTCCTGCAGCTCCTGCTGGCGCTTCAGCAGGATGGTGCGGGGATACTGGGCGCGCTCCTCGAGGAAGAGCTCATACTTCTGGTTGAACTCGTCCTCGACGCGCTTCATCTCCTTGTCGTAGGCCTGCCGCAGCTCGCCCATCTTCACCTGAAGCGTGTCATACTGCGCCATGCTGCGCAGCACGGCGTCGTAGCTGAGGTAGCCGATGAAAGGCTTAAGACTGGAGATTGAAGACAGAGAACTCGTGGAGTCATTGTCATTTGGCAGTGCGGGCACTTGGGCGTTGCACCAAAGTCCCACCATCAATATGCTAATAAAAACGGCTATCCTTTTCATTCTTCAATCTTCAGTCTTCAACCCTCAATTATCAATTTTCATTCTTCAATCTTACTTCAGTCCCAGCTTGGCCTTCACCTGAGCGGTGACGTCAGAGGAGAGGGTCGTGGAGATGTATGGGATGCCGGCGCCCATCTCCATGATGTAGACGTAGCCGCCCTCCTGGCCGATGGCCTTGATGGCGTCGAGCACCTTGGTCTGGATGGCCGACATCTTCTCCTGCTGAGCCTGGGCCAGGGCCTGCTGGTTGTCCTGATAGGTCTGCTGGATGCGCTGGTAGAGGTCCTGCAGCTCCTGCTGGCGGCGCTGTTTGATGTTTTCGGGCAGCGTGGCCTGCTCCTTGTCGAAGGCCTCGCCCTTCTTCTGGAGCTCCTCCTGCATCTGCTTGAGGTCGGCCTCATACTGCTGTGTGAGCTGCTCGATCTCGGTGCGAGCGGTGTTGAACTCGGGCATGGCCTGGATGATCTCCTGGGTGTTGACGTGTCCGAACTTGGTCTGTGCCTGAGCGGCGGTGAGACCGAAGAATGCGCACAGGGCGCAAATGATAAGCTTTTTCATTTCTTTTCTCGTTGTTTATTTTTATTCTTTTTTACTTTTCGAGCGGTAGCAAATTTTTTTTTCTTTTCGAGCGGTAGCAAATTTTTCACTTTTCACTCTTCACTTTTACTTCAATTGGCATAGCCGAGCTTCTGGAGCACCTCGTCGCTGATGTCGATCTTGGGCGAGCCGTAGATGATGCCGGAGTCGCTGGCGCGGTCGAGGACGAGCTGATAGCCGCGCAGGTCGGCCACGTCCTTGATGGCGTTGTAGACCTCCTCCTGGATGGGGTTCATCAGGGCGGTGCGCTTCTTGAAGAGCTCTCCGTCGGGTCCGAAGTACTTGCGCTTGAGGTCGCTGGCCTCCTTCTCCTTCTGCATGATGGCGTCCTGGCGTGCCTGCTTCTGCTCCTTGGAGAGGAAGACGACCTCGTTCTGATAGTTCTTGTACATGGTCTGTGCCTCGGTGGTGATGGCGTCGACCTCTGCCTGCCATTTCTTAGAGACCTGCGACAGCTGCTCGTTGGCGCGCTCGTAGGCTGGGATGTTCTTAAAGATGTAGTCGAAATCGACCAAGGCAAACTTCTGTGCTTGCACCGACACCGTCGATACGAAGGCAACAATCAAAAATAATAATTTCTTCATCGTCGTTATTCGTTTTATGTTATTCACTTTTCATTCTTCCTTAGCGGTAGCAAATTTTTCACTTTTCACTCTTCACTTTTCCCTTAGAACTCCTGTCCGAGGACGAAGTGGAAGTTGGAGCCACCCTTCTGCATCGAGCTGGCGTTGACGTAGACCTTGTCGAAGCCGTAGGCCCAGTCGATACCCATGAGTCCGACCATGGGCAGATAGATGCGCACGCCGAGACCTGCGGAGCGCTTCATGTCGAAGGGGTTGAACTTCTTGACGTCGGCCCAGGCATTACCGCCCTCGAGGAATCCGAGTCCGTAGATGGTGGTGTTGCCGAGCATGAAGGGATAGCGCAGCTCGAGGGTGAAGCGGTCGTAGGCGTAGGCGTCGTAGGCGGAGTAGCGTGAGCCGGTCCACACCTGGTCGGTGACGTGTGCGGAATAGCTGAGCGAACCGTTCTCATAGCCGCGCAGTCCGATGGTCTCCTCGGCCATGGATGTCGACATGCCGCTCATGCCGTCGCCGCCGACGTAGAAGGTCTCGAAGGGCGACTTCTTATACTTGTTATAGGATCCGAGGATACCGAACTCTGCGCGTGTCATGAGCACGAAGCACTTCTGTCCGCTGGTCAGGGCGGTGTAGGTGCGGCTCTTGAACTTCCACTTGTGATACTCGACCCACTTGTACTTCTCAGCCTGCTCGCGGTCCCATCGGTCATAGTCGGTGGAGTAGGTCCGCTGGGTGGCCAGGTTCTTGTAGTCCTTGCCGTCGAAGAGCGACCAGGGTGGCGTCAGGGTGACGGCGAGCGAGAACTCCGATCCGTGGCGGGGGAAGAGCGGGTTGTCGGTCGACGTGCGGGTCAGTGCCAGCGAGAGGTTGATGTTGTTCGAGTTGCCGTTGGAGATGAGGAAGTACTGCCAGTCCTTCAGCATATAGCGCTGATAGGAGAGTGTGGCCGAGAGCTGGAAGTAGTCGTCGGGCCAGCGCAGGCGCTTGCCCCATCCGATGCTGACACCGAAGAGGTTGAGGTATTTGTCGTCGTCGAGGTATGACTCGTAGTTGTTGTAATAGTAGTTGTTCATGTAGCCATAGCCCGAGTAGAGGTAGTTGTAGGAGTTGAGGGCCGCCTGGTTGTAGTAGTTGCTCGAGACGTCGCTCTGGTGGGCGAAGTAGGCACCGACGTTGAAGGCGTTGGGTCGCTTGCCGCCGAACCATCCGGTGGAGTAGCTCGTGTTGAACGACGAGTAGTAGCGTCCGTTGGTCTGGGCGTTGATGCCGATCTGCTCGCCGTCGCCGGCGGGCAGGAATCCGCGGTGGAGCTTGTTCTTGCCGAGGAGGTTGCGCAGCGAGAAGTTGTTGAACTTGATGCCGGCGCGGAGGATGATGCCCGTCTGTCCCCAACCCATGGAGAGCTCCAGCTGGTCGTTCGACTTCTGCTCCAGCTCCCAGTCGATGTCGACGGTGCCGTCCTCGTAGTTAGGCTTCACGTTGGGGTTGATGGCCTCCTGATTGAAGTAGCCCATCGAGGCAATCTCGCGGTAGGAGCGCATGAGGGCCTCCTTGTTGAAGAGGTCGCCGGGCTTGGTGCGCAGCTCGCGTCGGACGACCTCCTCGTAGAGCCGGTCGTTGCCGAAGATGCGCACCTGGTTGAGGTGGGCCTGGGGTCCCTCGGTGACGCGCATCTCGAGGTCGACGCTGTCGCCGACGATGTTGACCTCGACGGGGTCGATGTTCGAGAAGACGTAACCATTATTATAATAGTAGTTGCCGACGGCGTCCTCGTCGTCTTTGAGTCGCTTGGTCATGAGCTTCTGGTTGTAGACGTCGCCGCTCTTCATGCCGAGCACGCGGTTGAGGTAGTCGGTGGTGACGACGGTGTTGCCCACCCAGTTGATGTTGCGCAGGAAGTACTGCTCGCCCTCGTCGATCTTGACGTAGACGTTGACGTGCTTGTCGTCGGCATTCCATACGGAGTCCTCCTCGATGGTGGCGTCGCGATAGCCCAGCTCGTTGTATTTCTCGATGAGCTTCTGCTTGGCCTCGGCGTAGCGCTCGGGGGTGAACTTCTTCGACTTCATGAACGAGTAGAGCTTGCCGGCCTCATGGATCTTGCCGAAGGCGCCCTTGCTGAAGAGATGGCCCTTGATGCGGGCGTCGGTGAGCTTCTGGTTGCCGTCGAAGATGATGCTGCGCACCTTCATCTTCTCCTTCTTGTCGATGTCGACGTCGAGGATGACCTTGTTCTTGCCGGTGACGTCGTCGCGCTGCGTGATGTTGATCTCAGCGTTCTTGAATCCCTTGTCGTCGAAGTATTTCTTGGCCAGGATCTGGGCGCGGTCGATGAGGTTCTTCGTCAGGCTCATGCCCTTGGCCATGCCGAGTTTCTGCTCAAGGTCCTCGCGCTCCGACTTCTTCACGCCGGTGTAGACGATGTCGCTGATGCGGGGTCGGAGGGCGAGGTTGATGCAGAGGTAGACCTTCTGTCCGACGATGCTGTCGGCCGTGATGCTGACGCGCGAGAAGAGTCCGTGCTTCCAGTAGCGCTTGACGGCCTCGGTGATCTCGCTGCCGGGCACCTCGATGCGCTGTCCGACGGTCAGTCCTGAGATGTTGGTGAGCACATAGTCCTCATAGCCCTCGACGCCCTTGACGGCGAGTCCTCCGATCTCGCACTGGCGTGGTGTGCCGGCATACGAGATGGTGGGATTGGCGATGAATTCCTGTGCCGCAGCCGTAGTAATGAACAATGTACAATGAGCGATGAGCAGCATAGTCACTGCCGCCATCGTCTTTGTCATTTTCATCAATAATCTATGCATAAATCAATCGTTTTTTCTTTCTACCGAACACATTGTACATTGTACATTATTCATTGTACATTATTCATTGTACATTATTCATTATTCTCCACCTGCGCCTCCGTCTTGCCGAAGCGGCGCTGCCGGCGCTGGAAGTCGGCGATGGCCTTGTGGAGGCACGCCTCGTCGAAGTCGGGCCAGTAGGTATCGGTGAAGTAGAGCTCCGAGTAGGCGATCTGCCAGAGCAGATAGTTGGAGATGCGCAGCTCGCCGCCGGTGCGGATGAGCAGGTCGGGGTCGGGCATGAAGCTGGTGGCGAGGTGGCTCGTGATGGTCGCCTCGGTGATGTCCTGCGGCTGCTCGGCCACGATCTGTCGGACGGCCTCGGTGATCTCCCATCGGCTGGAGTAGCTCAGCGCGATGACGGCCGTCATGGCGTCGTTGGCGGCGGTGTGGTCCTCGAGCTCGCGGATCTTCGTCTGCACCTCCTTAGGCAGTCGCTGCATGTCGCCGATCATGCGGAATCGGACGTTGTTCTTCATGAAGATCTCCTCCTCGAGCGAGGTCAGGATGAGGCCCATGAGCGCCGACACCTCGTCGGCCGGGCGGTTCCAGTTCTCGGTAGAGAAGGTGTAGAGCGTGAGGTACTTCACGCCCAGCCGTGTGCACTCCGACGTGATCTTATGCACGGCGTCGACTCCGGCCTGGTGGCCGTAGCTGCGCTCGCGTCCGCGCTCGTTGGCCCAGCGTCCGTTGCCGTCCATGATGATGGCAATGTGCTGGGGGATGCGTGTTCTGTCTAATTCAGCGGTCATATCTTATAATTCTCAGTTCTCAACTCTCAACTCTCAGTTCTCATTCCCTGTCGTTGTGGCACGTCTTGCACTTGGCCCAGATGTCGTAGGTGACGGCGATCTGCAGCGTCGAGTAGCAGTCGGTGTTCTTGAACAGGCCGCTGCTCTTGATGCCGTAGGGGTCCTTCACCCCGTCGAGCTTGTCTGAGCCCGTCAGGTGCATCAGCCACGTGGCGGTCAGGTTGAGCCTGTCGGCCAGCTTATATTTCACGCCCAGCCCCAGCGGCATCTCGAAGGCGCAGACCGAGGCGTCGCACTTGGCGAAGCAGAGGCCCATGCCGGCCGTGATGAAGGGCGTCAGGGGCCGTGCGCCGCGATATTCGCGGCCGGTGCCGAAGGCCCAGAAGTTGTATTCGAACGCCACGTCAAGGGTGGTCATCGTCGTGGAGAACTCGATGGGCGCGCCGGCATAGTCGGGATACCATGTCTTCGTGTCCTCCGACCGGCCCTTCAGCTTGCCGTAGCTCAGGGTGGCTGCCCAGGCCATGCGCGGGTTGGGCTTATACTTGGCCACCGCGCCCCCCATGGGCTGCATGTGCTTCAGCAGTCCGCCGCCGAAGTCGCCCTGATAGGTCTGCAGTCCGGCGCCGGCCCCGATCTCCATGCGATATTCGGGGTCGTCCTGGGCCTGGGCTGCGAGCGGAGCCAGCAGGAGCACCATGAGCAACGGTCGGAGGCTGCGGGCGAGGGTCATCTGAAGGTTCCTTTCCACGTCTGGCCCGTCGGCGACACGATCCAGAGGGCATCGCCGCTCGTCGTCAGGCTCAGCGGTCCGCGGGCGAAGCCGTCGGGCAGTGAGTAGTCGTTCTGGGTCTTCCAGGTGATGCCCTGGTCGGCCGACTCATAGATGGCGACCGCCTGGCCCAGCTTGCCGCAGAGGGCCACGAGCGTGCCGTCGTATTGCTCCAGTCCGTAGACCTCGGTTGCGGGCAGCTGGTAGCGGTTGGCGTCGTCGAGGGTCATGCTGACCCACTGTCCGCCGCGATCGCTCTGGGCATAGCAGCTGAGCTTGCGCCACGGGGTGATGACGCCGGCCTCGAGTGCGGCCTGGTCGCAGCCCAGGAGCAGCACGTAGTCGGTCGAGTCAGTGGGCATATAGTCGAACGCCACGCACCCGAACTTGGTCAGGGTGGGCGTCTGGCAGGGGTCGGTGTCATAGTCGGCGGCCTCGGCCGTCCACGTCAGTCCGCTGTCGGTCGACGAGACGAGGCGCCAGGGCGTCATCGGCTCGCTGGCGGGGTCGGTGGGCTCCAGCCGCAGGGCGAAGAGCTCGCGCGTGCCGCCTCCGATGAGCAACTTCAGCGCGCCGGCCTGGTTGGGGTCGGCGGTGGCGACGATCTGCTGCCATGTCTCGCCGTCGGCCGAGCAGTAGAGGCCCTCGGTGGTGAGCACGTAGAGGCGCCCGCCCATGACGACGACGCGGCCGCGATAGTGCTTCATCGGGATGTTGGGCTCCAGCCGCTCCCAGCTCGTGCCGTCAGTGGAGCGGTAGATGGCGTCGGGCTCGTCGTAGAAGCCCGTAGGACTGCCGAAGAGCAGCAGCTGGCCGCCGAAGCTGACCACCTGGTGGTCGGACAGCGGCGACGTCAGCGTGGCGGCAGCCTCCTGGCGCCACTCGAAGTCGAGGCCCTGGTCGCTCGAGGCCGTCAGCGCGACGACATAGTCGCGATGGGCCGTGCCGTCGATGCTGTAGACGCGGAACGTGCGGGGCACGCTGAAGTCGATCGAATCGTTGGCATTGAACCACGACAGCGAGTCGCTCGTCATCGACTGCAACGCCACGACGCCGCCGTTGCGCGTCGAGACGGTGCAGACGACGTGGCGCACGTCGCTACCCACGGGCAGCGCCTTGCGGTTGTAGATCTGGTGGCCCAGCTGGTCGATGGTCATCTTGTAGCCCGACCCGGCGAACGTGGTCTTCACCAGCGTGTCGCGACCCGTCGTGGGCGAGGTCGTCGTCGTATAGCGGTTGATCGTGCCCAGCGTGAACTGCGTGATGGCCACATCGCTGTAGGTCGTCGTCTGGTTGTCATCGTCGTCGCCCAGACACGACGTCAGGGCCACAGATGCCAGCAGCAGTCCGCAGAGCGTTCTGAATATTCTCTTCATCTTTCCTAATTGTTTAAACAATTCAGTCTGCAAAGGTAAGCACATTTCTGCAAAAATCCGTCATTTTCGACGGATAATTAAATAAAATATATGTTTAAGTGCCCTATTTTAAGTTGTTTTTAAGATTTTTGCTTCTCCCCGGCGACAGCCTGAACCGGCGCCGGCCGACACGCGCGGGCACAAAAAAACGCGGTATGAATCACTCACCCCGCGCTTTTTCTCAACGTCCGTTTGCCCTAATCGCTTAGTCAAGCAGAAACGTTGACTGAAAATCTAATAACATAATCTTTACCTTAAATCTATTAACTACTAACCTAATGAATAACGTGTAGTCGTCTCGACTACTGAGTGCAAAAGTACAACTTTTCCGCCATCCCCGCAACAATTTCGTAACATTGTTGGCGCAAACAGATTCTTTTTTGATTTAAATCAAGCGAAAAAGCGTCAGGTCAACACTTACAGGAGAGTTAGAGGGGAAGGACGGCGCAGTTCGAGGCGAATGACGCGGCAGCTCGAGGTGGATGACGGCGCAGTTCGAGGGGGATGACGGCGCAGCTGCTCCCCTCCCTTCAAGGGGAGGGGTTGGGGGTGGGGTCTCTAACTTCTAATAATCGTGAATTTATATCTTGGAATAGTAAATATATATCTTGGGGTAGAAGATGATAGAGACCCCACCCCCAACCCCTCCCCTTGAAGGGAGGGGAGCGGCTGCGCCGTCATTCCCGGGAGAGCGGCTGCGCCGTCATTCCCGGGAGAGCGGCTGCGCCGTCATTCCCGGGAGAGCAGCTGCGCCGTCATTACTGCCGGGGGAGCTGCTGCGCCGTCATTACCGACAGACTGCGCGGTAGCCACTCCCCTCCTTCGGAGGGGTCGGGGGAGGCCCCTAAATGTTAAAATCGGGAACAGCCTTGGCCGTCTGGAAAATATGTCGTATATTTGCAGCCGGTTTTATTTAAAACACCGTCTTTACACCATACACATAAGAGTCAAAAGCTAAAGAAAAGATCATGCTGCGAACACGATTGACAACGGTCTGCGACGTAGGCCGCCGAGCGCATCGGCGTCCCCTCATGAGCCGTGTGGCCCGTCACCGTCGTCCTGCGCGGATGATCGTTCTTTGACTTATTGCTACAACTCTGCCGTCTTCTCTCTCCCACCCCACCCCGGCGCGACCTATCTCTTATGTGGTAGGGCTGAAGGGCTGTCGGGCTCACGCTGCTGAGCCTGCGCCTGTCCATCCCTGCGATGCTCCTTACTCTCTCTCCCCACTCTTACCTTATTTATATATATACACACCGCACACGCACTTAACGTCACAGATTGTTTTTATTTACTGACACTATGATCAAAGATTTCATCAGACAGACTAACGCCTCCATCGTCAACTTCATGCTCAACATGAACAAGCGCAAGCGCACCTATGCCGCACACGTCAAGGGGCTGGAACCCTTCGGCGAAGACACTCACCTCTACCTCTATGCCACGAAACACGAACTCGTCGTCGTCTGCATCGACGACACCGGCCGACAGCTGGACGAGCTGGCCGACGAGGAGCTCTTCTGCGACGAGCAGCCGCTCTACTTCACCGCCGACGGCAACCGCGTCAGCCCCGTCTACCACCTGAAGGCCGTCATGCGACAGCTCTACAGTCGGCTCACGGCCTCCTACGGCCGCCAGCGGCCACAGATATGGGGCATCCTGCTGACCAGCTCGCGACTGATCAACCGCCCCGACATGACCGACACGTGGTTCGGCATGCGCATCAGCGTCTTCGACCGGCAGGACGGCCTGCAGCGCCTCCTTCACCTGCCGCTCAACGACAGCGACCAGCTGGCCGGGGCCCCCTACCTGTCCCACCTGAAGCCTTACTTCGCCGGTGACGACGACGACGACCCTTCGGAGGAGTTCGAGCGCATGCTCAACGAGTTCATCGAATCGGAATACGACGCCACCTTCGGACAGAACGGTAACGATAACGGTAACGTTAACGATAACGATAACGATGACGATAACGATAACGATAGCGCCGACGAGGCCGACGACGACAGCGACGAGCTGACCTCCGACTTCGGCGAGCTGGAGCTCAACCCCAACAACATCGTCAAGGTGGAGGTGCTCCAGCCCATGCGCCACCCCGAACGCGAGATGCAGCGCATCGTCGGATGTCAGGCCGTCAAGCGCCACATCGACGAGCTCATCATGCTCAACCAGTACAACGTGCGCATGCACCTGCTCAACCCCGAGGCCAAACCGCACGAGCTCTCACTCCACAGCATCTTCCTCGGACGGCCCGGCACGGGCAAGACGACCGTCTGCAAGATCATGGGCTCGCTGCTCCATCAGGCAGGCATGCTCAGCCGCGGACACGTCGTCGTGGCCAACCGCGGCACCTTCGTCGGCAGCAACTGGGGCGACGAGGAGCGCGCCGTCCGCCGCGTCGTCGAGATGGCTCGCGGCGGCGTGCTCATGATCGACGAGGCCTACCTGCTCAACGGCGACAACCGCAACGACCCGGGACGCATGGTGCTCCCACTGCTCATGGACATCCTCTCCGACGAGCGACAGCGCGACCTCGCCATCGTCCTCTGCGGCTACAAGCAGCCGATGCTCCGGCTCCTCGAGCTCAATCCGGGACTGGAGTCGCGATTCCCCAACCGCTTCGAGTTTGAGGACTTCACCGTCGACGAGCTGCTCGACATCACGCGATGCCGCATCGCCGACCATGGCTACACCTTCACCCCCCAGGCATGGGACGACTACACCCGCCTCATCGCCGAGGCACACAGCTGCCGCGACCCGCAGACATGGGGCAACGCACGCTTCGTGGCCAACCAGCTGGAGCGCATCTATCTATGCCACGCACAGCGATGCATCAGCGCCGACATCAACGACCGCGAGCATCTCTTCCAGCTCACCCCGGCCGACATACAGCCCATCCCGGTGGCCAAGCCCAAGCCGAGAATGGGGTTCTGAGCCTCCCCCGAGAACAAATTCCCGATTCTCTCGTCACGTCGTGACGCCATGCCGTCACAGCGTGATTAAACGACGCACCTGTCCGAATACCTCCAGTTGATTGTCCGCGCAGCCACTCCCCTCCCTTCAAGGGGAGGGGTTGGGGGTGGGGTCTGTAACTTCTAATAATCGTAAATATATATATTGGAATAGTAAATATATATCTTAGGGTAGAAGAGGATAGAGACCCCACCCCCAACCCCTCCCCTTGAAGGGAGGGGAGCAGCTGCGCCGCCATTCCCCGTCGAATTGCCAGCGGGGAGCAGCTGCGCTGTCTGTCAACTGGGGTTTTCCAAGGAGGGGAGCAGCTGCGCTGTCTGTCAACTGGGGCGGACATTTATCACAAACAGTCCGGCTAAGCGGCAGCCGATCGGCTGCCGCTTAGCCGGACAATTCGCAATCCGGAATCATCCAGTCTGCTCACCTGAGCAGGCTGAGGGCGCGGTTCTCGGCCGCCTCCATCAGCTCGCGCTCGCCGGGGCCCTTGTCGTTGAGCCCGCAGAGGTGGAGGATGCCGTGGATGATGACGCGATGGAGCTCCTCGTCGTAGTCCTTGTGGAAGAGCTCGGCGTTGGTGCGGACGGTGTCGAGCGAGATGACGAGGTCGCCGTTGATGGTGTCGCCTTCGCAATAGTCGAAGGTGATGATGTCGGTGTAGTAGTCGTGCTGCAGGTACTCGCGGTTGACCTCGAGGATGTGGTTGTCGTCGCAGAAGAGGTAGCCCACCTCGCCCACGCGCTTGCCGTAGGTCTGTGCCACGCGGCGTATCCACTGCGTCGTCTCGCGGCGGCGGATCTTCGGGAATGCGACGTTCTCTGTGTTGTAGCTTATCATTTATATCAAAGATTAAAGATGAAAGATTAAAGATGAAAGATATGATTAGACTTGTTGTCTGCATATCACGAAATTGAAATCACCCTCTATGTTGTCGTCTCTTTTAATACGTCATGACTAATCATATTTTTCATCTTTCACTTTTCATTTTTCATGTCAACGCTCCCCGGCAGATACGGGCTGACGTCGACGCCGAAGTGAGCCAGCTCGCGCACCATCGACGACGACAGGGCCGAGAACTGCGGCTCGGCGTAGAGCAGGAGCGTCTCGATGCCGCCGCCGATCCGGCGGTTGATGTCAGCCTGGTCGCGCTCGTACTCGAAGTCCTTCACCGAGCGCACACCCTTCACGATGAACTCCGCCCCCACCTCGCGGGCCAGCTCGACGGCCAGCCCGTAGTAGGACCGCACCTCGATGCGCGGCTCGCCCGCATAGAGTCGTCTGATGGCCTCGACGCGCTCGTCGGCTGGCGTCAGGTGGGGTTTCGAGACGTGGTCGCCGACGACCCCGATGACGAGCCGGTCGAACAGTGGCAGTGCCCGCCGCACGATGGAGTCGTGGCCGAGCGTAAAGGGGTCGAACGACCCCACGAATATCCCAATGCGCTGTTTCATGCCTTCTATTTGACTAATAGTTTTGCAATAGGAGGCGACGTGTCTCACGTCGCACCACGTCGCACCAAGTTGCTGGATTGCGACGTGAGACACGTCACCTCCTACTTGTGCGCTGCAAAGTTACGAAAAGTCGAGAGCAAAACAAAAGATTTTATTCTTTTTTTTTGCCGAGACGGAGTAACTTCGCACTCGCAGAGTGCAAAGTTACGAAAAAACGAGTGAAATGCAAAGGGAAAACGTGTTTTTCTTTCTGTTTCCGAGTGAACGGCGGGGGGTGAGGGAGGGTGAGGCGGGGGTTGTTTTGTCAATATTTTTCTGAATGATTTGACCAAAAATGCCAAGTCATTGATTATCAGGCAAATGACTTTTCACGGAAAAAGAAGCGGTGCTTTTCGGGGCGAAAAGGACCGCTTCTCGATGCGAAAAGCGGCACTTCTCTCATCGAGAAGCACCGCCTGGGAATAGAAGATAATAAGGTTTGTTAAGTTTTTTACTTGACGACGTACTTGCGGCCGTTGTGGATGTAGAGACCGCGGCGCGGAGCCTGCACCTGCTGACCGTTGAGGTTGTAGATGCGGCCAGCGGTTTCGGCGGGCTGGACGTTGAGGCTCTGGATGCCGGTGGGGGTCCACTCGGTCTCGTAGAGGACGGGGTGACCGCCTTCCTCGGCGCTGAGATACCAGACGCCGGGAGCGGCCTCGGCCAGGAGCTGATAGATGGTGCCGTTGGTGAAGTCCTCGATGGGCGATGCGGGCAGTGCGGGCCAGTTGGTGACGGGGTCGAAGCAGTTCACGACCTGGATGTCGTTGCCGCGTGCGAACGACTCGCTGCCTTCGCCGATGACCTCGCCCATGTTGTAGCAGTTGGTCGTCTCAGCCTTGTTGCCGAGCCATCCGCTGATGCCGCCGCACTCGTTCTTGCCGGTGATGGTGCCGGTGTTGTAGCAGTTGGTCAGTCGGAGCTTCAGCTCGCCCGACGTGTTGCAGCCTACGATGCCGCCAGCGTTCTGGTTCCATGCCTCGACGTCGGCCTCGTTGCCGAGCTGCTCGAGCAGGATCTCGCCGTTGCCCTCGACGTGGCCGACGAAGGCGCCCACGTAGTGGTGGCCGACGAAGAAGCAGGAGGCGTCCATGGTTATGTTCTTGACGACGGCGCCCTCGCGAGCCTCATTGATGAATCCTGCGGGACGGTCGTTGTCCTGGTTGTCGAGGATGAGGTTGCGGATGATGTGGCCCTGTCCGTCGAAGGTGGTGACGAAGGGGTTCTCGGGCGTGCCGATGCCGTGGAAGTCGCGGCCGTCGAAGTCGATGTCGGAGGTCAGTCGGACGTTGCGCTTGGTCTGGCCCAGCTTGTTGACCATGGCAGCGAACCATACGAGCTGCTTGGCGTTGGAGAACTCATACCATCCGTCCTTGGCTACGACGTAGTTAAAGTAGGGCGTGCCGCACTTCGAGCAGATGCCGTCGACGTAGGTGTGGGGACGCTGTGTGGGTGCGCCCTCGCTGTTCGAGAAGGTCAGCGTGGAGCCTTCGACGGGCGTGATGCCGTCGCACTCGACGGTGCCCTGGGCGTAGACGGCTGCGCCTTCCTTGGCGAAGGGCAGCGGAGCGTCGTCGGTGCCGAGGAGCTGATACCATGTGGTGCCGGGGCTGACCTGTCCGTTGAGGATGTAGGCCATCTCGCCGCTGGCCAGCCGCGGGTCGTCGGCAGCCACCTTGTAGCTGTTGGTCACGGCGGGGTTGTTGCGTGCCAGGTCGGCGCTGTTGCCGTTCTGGGTGTAGGCCGTTGCAGCGACCAGACAGTTCTCGATCTTGATGCTGGCTCCGCCGCCGGCCCATCCGATGAGTCCGCCGTTGCCCTCGGCCGTGCCCGAGTTGATGGAGCCGTAGAAGGCGCAGTTGCGCATGGTGATGCTGGCCTCCATGTTGGCAAAGAATCCGCCGCAGGTGGCGTCGCCGTTTGAGCCGGTGTAGCTGACGTCTGTCCTGACGACGACGTTCTCGATGAGCGTGCCGTTGCCGTCGGAGCGTCCGCCGAGTCCGCCGACGCAGTTGTTGCCGGCCGACGTGGCGCTGCCCTCGACGATGAGGTTGCGGATGGTGGCTGCGTTGATGTAGGCAAAGAGTCCGGTGCGGCTGAGGTCGGTGTTGACGATGTCGATGGTCAGCGTGTGGCCCTGTCCGTCGAAGGTGCCGCGGAAGGGCGTCGACTGGCTGATGCCGATGAATCCCTGCTTGTGGGCGGTGTAGTCGATGTCAGCCGTCAGTCGGGCGCTGGCGCTCTGGTTGACCTGTGCGACGATGGCTGCGAACCACTTCAGCTCGTTGGCCGTGGCGATGTCGTAGAACCCGTCGGCGTCGGCCGTGAGGAAGTTGGTGTCGAGCGTGCCGCAGACCGTGCAGAAGCCCTCGGCGAAGCTGTGAGGAGGCAGGACGGAGGTGGCCGAGTTGCTGTAGGTCAGGTCGCCGCCGGCGCTGGAGCCGTCGCAGAGCAGCTCGCCGTTGGCATAGACCTGGTCGGTGCCGAAGGGCAGGGGGTATTCGTCGGTGCCGATCTTCTGATACCATGCGATGGTGCTCTGGTCGCCGTTGAGCTTGTAGCAGAGCTCGCCGGAGGAGAGCGTGGCGGCGTCGAGCTTGATGCCCTGGTCGCCGACGGCGGTCAGGTCGTAGGTGTTGGTGGCGGTGACGGCTCCGCTGTTGCGATAGAGCTGCGAGGTACCGTCGATGTTGCTGATGGCGCCGCTGTTGTAGCAGTTGGTGAACGTCGTGCCGCTCTGGGTCCATCCGGCGAAGGCGCCGCACTGTCCGTCCTGTCCGCTGACGGCACCCATGTTGGCGCAGTCGGTGGCCGTGATCTTGGTGCCGTCGACGGCGCAGCCTACGAATCCGGCTGCATTGGCGTCGCTGGTGCCGACGGAGCGGACGGTGGCCATGTTGACGACCTTCGAGAGGCGCACCTCGCCGCCGTCGCGAGCGAAGCCGACGATGCCGCCAATCTTGGCGCTGCCGGTGAACGAGCTGTTCGGGCCTACGACGAGGTCGTGGATGTAGGCGCCGTCGCTGGCATAGCGGATGAGGGCCACGTTGTTGTTTGTGCCCAGGATGGTCATGCCGTCGAGGGTGTGGCCCTGTCCGTCGAGCTCGCCCTTGAACTTATAGCGGTCGCAGGAGAGGGGGAAGAAGCCGTCGGCCGCGAAGTCGAGGTTGGCCGTCAGACGGGCCTTCGAGGTCTGGTTGTCCGACGTGGTGAAGCCGGCCCACCAGTTGTAGTCGGCCACGGTCGAGAGCAGGTAGTAGTCGCCGTCCTTCTGCGGCTCGGTGAGCTTCTCGGCCTTGATCTTGAGCGTCGAGGTGTTGAGCGTCACCTTGTAGATGCCCTCCTCGGCGACGCGATACTTGAAGTCGCCGTCGCCGCTCTCCGACAGGTCGGTCCACTCCTCGCTGAGCAGGCAGTCCTGCTCGGGAGCCCAGTAGCCGTCCCAGCCGCCGGGGCTGTTGGGAATCTTGAAGCGGCCGTTGTCGCCTTCGCCCACGGTGAGCTTACCTGTCCAGATCCATGTGTCCGGAGCGACGTTGACCATAGCCACGGCCGAGCGTTCCCACTCGCCGCCTGTCCATCCGCTGGGGGTGCATCCGCCAACGAGATAGTGGTCCTCGGCGCTTGCCGTGAGGGCAAGGGCTGAGAGGGCCATCAGTGTTAATAGCTTTTTCATACGCTTTTTTGTGAATTTAGTTAATGGTTAGGGGTTATGATTTTTTTTGGGGAGTTTAGGAGTTTGGGAGTTTAGGAGTTTAGACGATAGTCTTGAGGCTCACTATTTCCTGAGTTTCATCGTCGCCACGTCGCCCTGCTGCCAGGCGGAGAACTGCGCGCGGCCGCCGCGGATGCAGGCGATGCGCAGCCAGCGCTGGGCGGGGGCCGGCATGTGGCCGTCGGTATGGCGGAGGCTGACCGAAAGCTGGCGGCCGGCGAGCGAGGCCTCGAGGCGGCTCTGGCGGTAGTTGCCCGCACGATAGCTGAAGCCGTCGCCCTCGTCCTCATAGAGCTGGCCCGTGGCCTGTCCGTCGGCGTCGAGCACGACGAGCAGCGTCAGCGAGTCGGTGCGCAGCTCAGCCGTCGACTGGGCCAGCTGGGCCATGGGGATAATGGAGCCCGGGCGCTGAAGGAGTAAAGGATGGGCCGAGGACGAGGCCCCCGAAGGCGAAGCCCCCCCTACGGCCCCCGAGGGCGAAGCCCCCCCTACTGCCCCCGAGGGGGCTTCTATAGTCTTGAGGGCGGAGGTGATCGGGGTCCATTTCTTCTGGAGCGTGGTGATGCTTGAAGCTATCGTGCCCCCCTCGGGGGGCGAAAGGGGGGCTCCTGGGGCTTGGGTTTGGGCTCCTGGGGTTTGGGCTTGGGGGGCTACCATTAGGTCTCCTCCTAGCAGGAAGGCGCGGTCCTCGCGGCGGAGGGAGAGGTCCTTCGGGTCGGCCATGAAGAGGGGGCGCATGACGGGCATGCCGTCAAGTGAGGCCTCGCGGAAGAGCGTGTAGATGTAGGGCAGCAGGCGATAGCGGCGCTCGATGGCCGTTCGGCAGACCTGGAGCACCTCGTCGCCGAAGGCCCAGGGCTCCTGGTTGGCCGAGCCCTTGATCGTGTGGTTGCGGACGAAGGGGAAGAAGACGCCCATGGCCGTCCAGTGGGCCAGCAGGTCGGCATTGGCGCTCTCGCAGAAGCCGCCGATGTCGGGTCCGTTGAAGGGCTGTCCGGAGAGTCCGAGGGTCAGCGTCATGGGGATGCTGAGCCACATCTGGTCCCACGACGAGAGGTTGTCGCCGGTCCACGTGGCGGCATAGCGGTGGCCGCCGAGGAAATTGCTGCGCGAGAGGATGAACGGCCGCTTCTGTGGGTTGGCCAGCAGCAGTCCGTCGCGGCTGGCGCGCACCATGTTGAGGCCGTAGACGTTGTGGAATCTCAAGTGAGAGGTGAGAGGTGAGAGGTGAGAAGTATTATTAGTTTTGCCGGCAGAGTTGTCAGAGGTATTCATGTAATTATACTTCTCACTTCTCACTTCCCACTTCTCACTTCCGTGGAGGTTGTCCACCGGCATGGTGCCGCCGGGCCCACCGAAGACGGAGGGCTCGTTCATGTCGTTCCAGACGCCGTCGATGCCGGTGGCCATGAAGTCCTTATATAAGGTGGCCCACCAGTGGCGCACCTCGGGACGGGTGAAGTCGGGGAAGTGGCAGGGGCCAGGCCATACGTTGCCCACGTAGGGCTGGCCGTCGCGGTCCTTCACCCAGTAGTTGCCCGCCGTGCCCTGGTCGTCGACGAAGTAGCCCTGCTCAGCCTTGACACCCGGGTCGATCATGTAGACAGCCTTGAAGTTCTGCCGGTGCAGATAGTCGTTGAGTTGTGCAGGTTGAGGGAATTCTTTGGGCGAGAAGGTAAAGATCTTGTAGCTGTCCATGTAGTCGATGTCCATCCAGATGACATCAGAGGGGATGCGGAGCATGCGCAGCGTGTCGGCAATCTCGCGGACCCGTGCGTCGGGCTGATACGAGAAGCGGCACTGCTGATAGCCCAGGGCCCAGAGCGGGGGCAGCTCCATGTGGCCGGTCAGTCGGGTCAGTTCGGCCATGAGCTGCTGGGGGCCGTCGCTCTCGATGATGACGACGCGGAAGGCGGGGCCGTCGCTGGTGAAGACGACCTCGTCGTCGCGGCAGTCGATGGCCGAGCGCCACGTGTTGTCAGCAATGATGCCGAAGGCGGTGCCGTCGGGTCGGAGACCCATCACCCAGGGATGGCTCTGATAGAGGTGTGAGCCGCCGTCGACGCCGTAGGCCGGCGTGTCGATGTTCCACAGCTGGACGCTGCGGCCGTTGCGGCGCAGTGGTCCGGTGACCTCGCCCGTGCCGTAGAGGTCGACGCCCGTGCCCACCGCGATGGTGGCCACGCTGTGGCCGTCGCGCTGCTCGAAGCGCGGGCGCAGCTGCCAGTCGGCGCTCAGAGGCATGACGGCCGTAGGCTCGTGCTCGAAGATGGGCGACGGCTGGTGCTGCGTGGCGTCGTAGCCCTCAGGATAGAAGGCCGCGACCTTGCGGTCAGCAGTCATCAAGGCTGCCTGGCCCATTGCCATGGAGGCAACGACCAGACAGCACACTAACAAACTGACTCTTTTTATAATCATCATCACTTAACTAATTATTATTTTTTGACAGCGATTATTATTAAGTAACCTTTAAATAATAATTTAGCAGGATTAAGTTACAGACCCCACCCCCAACCCCTCCCCTTGAAGGGAGGGGAGTGGCTTCCGCCTTGTCCGCCGCATGGGGCTCCGCGCTTCTTCCCTCGGAGGGATCGGGGCAGGCTACTCCCCTCCCTTCAAGGGGAGGGGTTGGGGGTGGGGTCTGTGACTAAATCCATTTGTATCAAATTATTTCTTAACGTTCACTTATTTGACGAGGACCTTCCGGACGCTGCCGTCGGCCGAGCGGACGATGTTGAGGCCGCGCTGCATCGACTGGTGGCTGCGGCCCTGCAGGTCGTAGACGGCGCTGCGGCCGGCGATGTCAGAAGTCAGGACGGCCTTGATGCCGTTGGCATAGGTGCCGTCGGCGCTCTTGCTGACCACGCCGTGGGTGGCGTCGAGCACGGGGTGCTCGTCCTGGCCGAGGGTCTGATAGTAGACGGTCTTGCCGGCTCCCTCGTTGAGCTGATAGCAGAGGCTGCCGCTGATGACGTCGTCGAACTCTACGCTCTGGACCTGCTGGCTCGTGACCTCGTAGCAGTTGGTGAAGTTGGCCGAGGCGTTGTGGCGGGCGAAGGTGCGGATGCCGTCGACGGCCTCCGGCGAGACGATGCCCGAGTTGTAGCAGTTGACCACCTCGAAGCGGTCGCCGAGCCATCCGCTGATGGCTGCGCACTCGCGCTGTCCGATGATGTCGCCCGTGTTGTAGCAGTTGATGATGCGGATGTAGGCAGCGCTGAGGTCGTTGACGCCGAGGATGCCGGCGCCGTTGACGCCGTTCTGACCGACGTTGACGAGGGCCTCGTTGCCGCAGTTCTCGATGGTGACGACGCCGCCGCCGGTGGTCGTGCCGACGATGCCGGCCGAATAGCCCGTGGAGTAGATCTGGCAGGTGTTGTCGACGACGACGTTGCGGATGGTGGCGCCGCGGACGAGTCCGAAGAGGCCCTTGTTGCCGTCCTGGACGTCGATGAGCATGTTCGAGATGCGGTGGCCGTGGCCGTCGAAGGTGCCCTCGAAGGGACGCAGCACGTCGCGGTAGGTCGGGTTGCCCTCCTCGTCGGTCTCGCCGGTGGCCTCGTTGAAGCGGATGCCGATGCCCTCGAAGGTCAGTCCGTCGAGGTCGATGTCGGCGTCGAGGTCGATGCTGACGGCGGGGTTGATGGTGCCGTCGTTGATGCCGTTGGCCACGGCGACGAGCTGCTGTCCGTTGCTGATGAGGCGTGCGCCGCAGACGGTGCAGACGCCGTCGGCGCCATACTGGTGGGCGTCGCGCAGGGTCTCGCTCTCGGTGTTCGAATAGGTGATGGTGCCCTTAGGCGTGCCGTCGCAGCTGAGTGCGCCGTTGGCATAGACGACGGCGTGGCTCTCGAAGGGCACGGGGTAGGCGTCGGTGCCGATGTTCTGGCGCCAGGGGTTGCCGTCGATGGCCAGGTTGATGGTGTAGGCCAGCTCGCCGGAGCGTACGGCCTCCTCGCTGACGAGTGTGCAGCGGTTGTCGCTGAGGAAGATGATGTTGTCCGTGTAGAAGCAGTTGAGCACCGTGTTGACGTTGCGGGCGATGACGGTCGAGTTGCCGGTCATCTCGAGCAGGCTGGAGGCGACATAGCAGTTCTCGATGAGCGTCTCGACGCTGCCGTGGGCATAGCCGATGATGGCGGCCGAGCCCTCGCAGTCGGGGGCGTTCATGGTGCCGACGAAGGCGCAGTTGCGGAATGTGGGGCTCTCGTGGCAGACGGCGAAGAGTCCGCCGTGGGTGGCGTCGCCGGGGTACGTGCCGGTGATGTTGACGGCGACGACGATGTTCTCATAGAGGCAGGTGCCGCGGCTGACGTAGCCCACGCCGCCGATGTAGCGCTGAGTGCTCTCGATGGAGCCGTCGACGACGAGGTTGCGGATGGTCGAGTTGTTGACCACCTTGAAGAGGGCCACGCCGTCGTAGGAGACGTTGTAGTTGACCGTGATCTTATGGCCCTGGCCGTCGAAGATGCCCTCGAAGGCATGCTCCTCGTCGCCCTCGTTGGCCGAGAAGGCGTCGCCGCCGATCATGACATCGGCCGTGGTGAACTGGCTGAAGTCGATGTCGGCCGTCAGGCGGGCGTTGACCTTCTTCTTGCCGTGGTTGACGAGTGAGGCAAACCAGTTGAGGTCGCCGGCCGAGCCCAGCTCATAGTAGCCGTCGGCCGTCAGGGGCTTGTAGTCAGCGTCGGGCGTGCCGCAGTTCTTGCAGATGCCGTTGACGAACTCGTGGGCGTCGCGGTTCGACTCGTTCGTGTTCGAGAAGGTCAGCTCGCCGCCCTTCGACGTGCCGTCGCAGTAGAGGTCGCCCACGGCGTAGACGATGCCGTGCGAGGAGAAGGGCACGGGGTGCATGTCCTGTCCGAGCGTCTGATACCAGATGACATCGTCCGACTGGCTGCCGTTGATCTGATACGTGACGGCGCCCGTCGACAGCTCATACTCGTCCTCGCTGATGAGCGTGCCCTGATAGCCGTAGGAGTCGTAGTTGTTAGTGCCCTTGCCCCGGCCGTTGCGCCAGAGCGAGTTGGTGCCGTCCATGCCGATGACGAAGCCGGCGTTGTAACAGTTCTGGATGACGGAGCCCTGGTCGCCGACCCATCCGCAGAGGGCTGCCGACTCGCGGGCGCCGGAGATGCCGCCCGTGTTGAAGCAGTTGCGCATGACGATGCCGCACTGGCTGTTCATGCTGACGCCGATGATGCCGGCGGCGTTCTGGTTCTGGGCGCCGACGGTGGCCTCGTTGCCGCAGTTCTCGAAGGTGACGGTGCCGCCGCCGTTGGTGCCGCCGGCAATGCCGCCGACGAAGGCCGAGCCGTTGATGTAGCACGACCAGTCCATGATGACGTTCTTGATCGTGGCGCCGCCGTTGAGCACGCCGAAGAGTCCGACGTATTCCTGCTCAGGCAGGTCGAGCGTGAGGCTCATGATGTAGTGCTGCTGGCCGTCGAAGGTGCCGCGATAGGGGCTCGACGTGGTGCCGATGGGCGAGAACGAGGCGCCCTGCATGTCGATGTCGGCGGTGAGCACGGCGTTGGCCGAGCCATTGCCGCTGGCCACGTGGTTGGAGAAGTCGACGAGGTCCTGGGCGGTGCCGATCTGATAGACGCCGTCCACCTGGTCTAAGGCCGAAGCCTGCTGTGTGCCTGTCAGGCATGCCATGACTGACAGCAGCACGGTGGTGAGTAGTTGTTTCTTCATTGTCGGTTGATTTTTATGGTTTGTTGTTTTGTTGTCTCGGGTGCGAAACGGTGCTTTCCGGAGGTAATATACCCCTATATTACTATCGAAAAGGGGCGTTTCACGCAATTTAGGGCTTCACGAGCTCGGCCGTGACCCGCTCGTGGAACAGGTCGACCTGGATGCGGTAGCGGCCGTCGCGCGAGACCTCCCACTTCGTGTCGTCGCCGCCCGTGCGCAGACGGGGCTCGCTGAGGATGTCGGTGCCCTGGCGGTAGGGGTGGAGCGACTTGGGGTGCCAGCGGTCCTGACCCTGGAACTTGAAGCTGCGGGGCTCCTCGACGTCGGGATGCTGGCGCAGCTCGCCCTCCCAGGTCCAGAGGCAGGGGTTCTCGAGGTCCTGCTTCATGAGCAGCATCTTGCCCTCGCAGGCCCAGCCCACCTCGGTGGCGCCGCCGGCGATGAAGAGCTCGCCCCAGGGCTGGAAGATCTCGCCGCTGACCTGCTGGCGGGCGGTGCTGACGGTGAAGCGGTAGAGGTCGTTCTGGAAGGGCACTTGCCAGGCCGCAGCGGCGGACGGGGCGTCGGCGGTCTCCCGGAAGCGTATGCCCCGGCTGACGATGAGGGCGTCGGGCAAGGTGGGGATGATGTATCGGGTCGTCTTGCCGGCCTTCTTCGTGGTCTGGATGATCAGCTCGCCGGGGAGGAGCTGGCCTGCGAATTTATAGGTCTTGCCGTCGGGCATGGCCTCGAGCTGCTGCACGCCGCCGGGGACGGCCGTGCCGCTGATCCAGAGGGCCGGG
>OCTW011477517.1_pt1 | contig 29486 bp, 54 predicted proteins | sample 1539671 | NCBI WGS metagenome assembly OCTW01 (sample SAMN02144230, study PRJEB22623) | gut metagenome | biome: sheep rumen | host: Ovis aries | place: New Zealand | reverse complement strand
ACTTGTTTTTCAACAGTTTTTTTAGTATAATAGTAGTGAGCAATAAAACGATATAGCTATGACACACTAGGTTTTAATCAACGTCCCTCCGTAATCAGCTGTTATTCAAATTGTTAGTATGAAATTGAGCGACAAATACTAACAATCGCAAGGCAACAAAAACTAATGCTCGCACAAAAAATAAAGAATAACAACAAAGAATTATGGATACAAATCTTAAAAACGCTATCTCGGCTATGCGTAACGATATTGCCGAACTTGAAAAGGAACAAAAATCAATCAAACCTCAGAGAAAGACCGTGTATTTTACCGGCAAGAGGACATTACATCCATGGCAAGCTGCTGAACAGGCAAAAGCAAACAAGGAAAAACTCAGGTTGTACTATGCGGCTTACGGGTTATTGAGAGGTAAAAACTTTGATGTTACGGAGAACGCCCCGAAGAGAGAGGAATATTACAAATACCACCCTCTTTGCGCCTTCCTTCCGGACATTGACAAAATCCTCACCAAATATGGCTATCAATTGAAGAATTATGAGGAACGAGAAAACTACTGGCACCAGGTCTACAAAAAATACAACGAAGAAGCTTATGAAGAGGTTGTATGTGTTGGTGAATAAGAGGCTCAGCCCGGTGTATGGTTGTGTGCAGGCCGGTCACGCAGTAGCACAATGGTTGCTTGATAATCCTGACCAGACCTGGAACAACAATTTCCTCATCTACCTTTACGCAGATACTGATAAGTGGATGGAAATGCTTGAAGAACGAGGCATTAAGTATTCTGCTTTCAAGGAGCCAGACCTTAACGGTACTGTTACGGCGATAGCGTTAGAAGAGAATACCGGGCTAATGTTTCAGACATTAAGACCAGTTGAATGATATGGGATGGTTTAAGAAAAAGCCAAAGAAAGAAGAGAAGGCAGTTATTAAGAGCCAGATGTTTGGCAAACTGCCGCTTGAAAAATTCAAGGCACTACTGTTAATGTATTACAAGCAAGAGTGCGCTCTTGAAGACGATAATACCTATTTTGAACCGCAAGATTCCCTTTTCGGCGAGATGTTTGATAACGGGATAAGGATTAAACTCCTTAAAGACGAGAACAAAGAGCTTGAAGGTCAATATGACGACGATGAGATTATGGCCCAGGCGAAAGCTGCTTACAAAGAGGATAAGAAAAGACAACAAGAAAGCGGTGAATAACATTATTGGGAGGACATAGTTCCTCCCTTTATAAATGCCCGATTTGCCTCGCGGAGGGGTAACTGTCCCTAAAACAGATTTCGGCGGGTTCGACTCCTGTATCGGGCACAAATGGCAGCAAATACTAAAATTTTTGCCGCCATTTTTTATTTTTGGCACGGATTTTGCTGTATGAACATTAAAAAAAACGTAATATGCTGAAAGAAGAGATACAAACTTTGCTGGTAGGTTCTGGGTTTTGTGAAACGCTCAACAAGACAATGATTGGAGTAAACAAAACCCATATAATGTACGGGTGTAGTGCCATGAAAAAGGTCGTTGAATATTATACTGATGCGACCGGCTTAATCAAAACCATATGGGGGTACCACGATACTGGTTTAAAAATGTTTGAAAACACTGAAGATTTTAAAATCTGGCTTAACTTGTAAAGTTTGGTACGGTTTTTGTAATAGTATAGGTACAACATTAAAAACTTAAAAAATACGATTATGAGCACAATGATTTCCCTTTCCAAGACGATGAAGCGTATGACCATGGATGACGTACGTAACAAATGCCCTTATGCTTTTTCTACTGCGCCAACAAACCCATCTGTTTCAAGTAAATATACTTATGCAAATACTGAGACCGTAATTAACGATATGGCGAAACTCGGGTGGTATCCGGTTGAAGCCAAGCAGTGCCGCAAGAAAAAGAACAGCAAGGGAATCCGTTCTTTTCATATGATTGCACTACAGAACGATGACGTGAAGATTCTCAACCCTAATGGCGGCACCGAGGCTTACGTTCGAATCATCCTCCAGAACAGCCATGACGGGTTTAATTCTTTTAAGTTTATGATGGGACTATATCGCTGCATATGCTCGAATGGTCTTGTGGTATGTGATGCTGAGTTTTCTTCGTTCTCCATTCGCCACATTAACTACAGTTTTGAAGAACTTCGTAGTATTGTGGCAAAGGTAATCGATGCCGTTCCCGGAATCATTGGTAAGATGAACGCCATGAACCAGGTTTACCTTAACAGTGACCAGATGCACATGCTCGCCATTGCCGCTTACAAGATTCGCAAGGATGTGGCTCTGGATGAACATATTAAGATTAGTGAGGATACCATTGGTGAACTTCTTACTCCGGTCCGCAAGGAAGATTACGGCAACAGCCTCTGGAACATCTTCAATGTCCTCCAGGAGAAAATGATTAAGGGTGGATTCTCCGCTACTGGAAAGAACGGAAAGGTCCGCAAGCAGCGCCCCATCTCTTCCATCAAGAAGGATGTTGAGTACAATCAGCGTCTGTGGGCAATTGCTGAAAGATATATGCCAGCAACTATGGCTGCTTAAACCATGAGTGCGTCAATTTACGGTGCACTACAATGGTGCAAACTCACCCCGGAAGAAATAACCGGGGTGATTGAAAAAATCAAGAACGGTTTTATCTACAAAGGGGAAGACTTCTACAATGAGGTGGAAAATCTCGGTGCGTGGGAGGATGCTACCAGACTTGATGATTCGGTTCTTGTTTGGGACACTGACGATGCCGGTCCGGTTACAGTTGACGGAAAAGAAGTTGGTTTATTTGTTCACTTTGACGAAAACACCCAGATGTATGACTGGGCTTGTACATACGAATTATAAATGAAAAAATTCTTGTTTTTCATAGTTGGTCTGATTCTTATCAGTTGCTCAACACAAAAGCAGCTGATAAGAATTGGCCATAGTCCAGAATTCAAGGAAGGCTGGTATACGGTTGTAAGGGGCTATCACATAATGGATATAGAGGAGCCGAACTTTTTTCTTGCCGTAGGGGAGGAAAGCTATGGGCCGAGGGTAATTGCCGTAAGCATTCTCCCGGAAGAAGGGCCGGTTTATAACGGTAAAAAGGTGAGAGGTCCCTATGTAATGATTGACACCTACTCCTACAAGACAACCGGTGGTGGGGTGAATACTGTACCGCTTGTAGTGTCATTAAAACATTACGAGCAGATTAAGAATGTTGAAAAAATGTTAGGAGACCAATATTATGATTAAAGTAATTGCATTCAGTGACCCACACGGAAATCTGCCGTTAATCACCGAGCCATTTGACTTGATGCTTATTGGCGGCGATGTGTGTCCGGCCCATGACCATTATAATGCATATCAGCGGGAATGGCTGTCTACTGTTTTTGTTGAGTGGGTAAGGTCGCTCCCGTTTGCGGACAAGTTCAGCCGGGTGGTATTCATCGGAGGAAACCACGATTTTTATCTCGAGAGTGAATTAAATCCGAACAGGGGAGATTATTCGTCTATCTATACGGACATCTTGAAACCTTGTGGTGGGCGGCTTGTCTATCTGGAGGACGATGAGTATGTGTTTGAGAAGGAGAATTCTGACGGAAAGATTGAAAGTCTGAAAATTTATGGTACACCATGGTGTAAGATTTTTGGACGATGGGCTTTCATGCGTAGTGATGAGAAACTGGCTCAGCTGTACAGCAACATTCCGGAAGGGCTTGACATCCTTCTGACTCATGATGCCCCAGGAATCCAGGGTCACGGCAAAATTATGCTCGGTCCTTGGGCTGGCGAGGATGCTGGTAATAAGGTTTTAGCAAAGGCTATTAAACAGAAGGGGCCCAAGCTGGTCCTTTACGGGCACATTCACTCGTCAAGTCATACTCTGACTAAGATGTACAAGAAAGACACGAAGCTACGCTGTATCTCATTGCTTGACGAGGAATATTACCCGTCCTATGGTCCGTACATTTTTGAGATGGAAGGACACATCCAGTAACACTTGAAACCAGGTCTTTATGGCCTGGTTTTGTGTTTCCTTATCCGGTACATTTCTATTATTCTTACTATTTATGTAATAAAAGTGTCAAGGCACTTGAAACGAATAATAGGATAAAATAAAATAGATTATGGATTTAGGAGACCCAAGAGAGAGCCTGGTGAGTCTTAATACACCCGGGACATGGGAGGCCGATAACAGGGTTGAGGAAAGATGGCAGTGGGGCGCACAGCTTCTTGACCTTTGCAACCTTTCGCCTGAAGAATATAAGAACTCCACAGCAGTTACCGTCAAGTCTATCCAGGACTGTGGCGAATGTGGCGGTGGTGGTGGCGGAAGCACACTCGGCGAGAATGTCGGTGCCGCAGTTATTGACAACAATATGGAGTTCTCAATCACATTTGACGAGCCTGTCGCAAGCCAGCTTTATGTAACTGTAACATTCAAAGACAGCGATTTTGAAGAATATACATTCACAACACCGGTATCCAAAGGTTCTGATACCGCAACGTTTGATGTATCTACAATTTCTTCCGATGCACCTTATGAAATCATCAGTGTAAAGCTTGGCTTCAAAGAGGATGGTAGTGATGCAAAGGATACTGTGAAGGATAATAAATACGAGTATTCAACCACATTTAAGGGTAGTGTAGCCGGTAAAACCTATGTTATCTCAATTCTCTGCACGAAGACAGACAATCTCATCGCTTCTGATTACCTTAACATCATTCAAAACAAAGGACAGGGATTTGATTACATCGGTTCTTATGATGAAATCAGCTTTAACGGAGAAGACACCGCAGAGGCCATCTTCTATGCCATTTGTTCAACAGTAGACCACTGGATGCCTGAATCTGAGGAAGGCCAGTATTTCGCTGAGCATTCATATGACTTCGTAATCCTGACGCAAGAGAAGATTATTGAAATCAAGGAAGATTTCACGGTTGATACTGACCATTGGACGGAAGGCACGCCTGTAACTATCAACGATTCAACTTTCAACAAGTGGATGAGAAGGGATTTTGCTGGTGCTCAGTGTCCGTATTCAATTGAACCGGACCCGTGCGAAGACTACGAGTTACCTTATATTTTGAAGATAAAGAAGTAATACGTATAGACTTATGGCAGATGCAAGTGTAACTAATTTGACAAAGCAGCTCAAGTACACCGGTAAGGGTTATCTTGACAATAAGATGCAGCCGCTCAACACCTTCGCTGAACTTGAAGCAAAATTTACCAATAGGAATGAGCTTAAGCTTGGCATGGTTGTTACAGTGCTTAATACCGATACAGACAACAAGCCTATTGACTATTGGTATTATCACCCGTATGATGAAGTAACTCAGGCTTATGATATGTCTGCAGCCCCCGGGTGGTTCCCGAAACCCGGAGCACAGGGAGGCGGAACAATTTATTGGGAAGATGGTGCTGAAATGACGGACCCAGATTTTGAGGCTTGGAAAGACACTGGAATAGAATAATTTTGTAATTAACCGATAATCATGGCTTTAACAAACAATAAGGTTTCATTTTGGAGAGGTACAAGGGCACAGTATGAAGCCCTTGGAAATAATACGAGCCCGAATACATATTATACTGTCAGGGAAGAGGACGGAAGGTGGTCATATTTTTATGGCCCCCAGATGATTTTTGAAAGGTCTGGTCAGCTTATGCCAGCTAAAGAATTACTTGAACTGGCCGATTTTACCCAGGATATAAAGGATGCTATGACTCCAGGTAGGACAAGATATATCATCCACGACGAGAACAAGGAGATGCCAGGCCTTACCTATCCGGACGATTATACCGGCTATTATGAGATTGAAAAGAGGGTTGACAACAAGTTCCAGGTTGTCTTCCTTGAAATGGGTGTATCTGTCCGCATCGGTGGCAGAAAGCTCTATAAGACCTTCCAGATGACCGAGAACGAGGGTTTCAGGACCTACGATGACGGAAACTGCGGAGAATATTAATGAACAATCAAGATTATGGGAAAGAGAATACAGTTAGGCGAGTCTGAGCTTAAAAACATTATAAAATCTGTTCTTATGGAAGAATATGAACAGAACAATATGCTACAACAAGTAACTAACGTAACAGAGGCAATGAAAGAGGCTATTCGTTATTTTGAAGAAGAGGAAAGAAAAATTCAAAATAACGATATGCGCGGCTTTCAGTTCAGCCACGAAAAATTACGTGACTCATTAAATGTTTTGTTCAATTATTTAAAGGAATCAATTGGGGCTGTTTAAGAAAAATACATATTAAATGACGAGCTACACGAAAGTGTGGCTCGTTTTGTTTTTTCCAAGAATTGTTTGTATTATAGTAGTGTATATGTTTGACAGGATTTACAACATACTGACAGGTTTCCTTGGAGAAAGCAAACAAGGTTTCTTTGACAACGGTACATCCCAATATCAGTTCAACTGTCCGGAGTGTGCCGAGGAAAACGGTGGTGTGCCTGACGGTAAGACAAACCTTGAAATATCCCTGTCACTTGGTCGCTGCCATTGTTGGAAATGTGGTTATTCTGGCCCGATATCAAGAGTGGTCAAGGATTATGGCGGTACGGAGCAGTTGAAAGACTACTATGCCGCCGTAAAGGACATTAAGGAGAGCAAATACTACAATATCGGTTTGTTCAAGGATATGGCTGAGAATGCTTACTTGAACGACTACATTAAGTTACCCGATACATTTACGAAAATAGACCTGAATACCTGTCGGAAGAAAAAGCTTGTTGAATATCTTGAAAAACGGCGCATTACGCAAGATATCATAGACCTCCATAACATAGGCTATACGACCTGGGACGAGGACAAATACAATCTCAGGAACCGAATCATCATCCCTTCATATGATAGCGCCGGAGACCTCAACTACTGGGTCGGGCGAGACTTTACTGGAAACGAGAAGAGGATGAAATACTGGAACTCAAAGAACGACAAGAACGAAATCGTGTTCCAGGAGAGCCTAATTCAATGGGATGCAACAATATATCTGTGTGAGGGAGCTATTGACTGTCTCTATTATCCGAATTCAATAGCGCTTCTGGGAAAGTCACTGTCAAAGAGTACGAAGATATTCCAGGAGCTATATGACAAAGCCAGGGCGAACATAGTGATTTGCCTGGACGGAGATACAGAGTTGAAAGAAACAAAGAGACTATATAATTTGTTGAATATAGGCAGATTACGAGGGAAAATAAGATACCTGAGGCTTGGAACTGATGAGATACCGTACAAAGACTTCGGTGAGATATACGAGGCCGAGGGAAAGGAAGGGATGATTAAGGTGTTCAGACAAGCCAAAGAGTTCAGTGAAATAGAGTTGTTGGTATAAGGCAATGAAAGAGATTATGATATCGGTTGGGACAGACGGTTTAACCTGAGAAAGGGAACGACAATGCAAGGGAAGTGGCCGAGTTTGAGAAAAAGAAGAGCTGTTGCGGTAATAAATACCCCAACGGCGAACCAAATAGCAAATAAACAATATGAAAGATGAAGATTTTAATAACGTATATGAATATCTTGTGATAAAGAATGCGATTAAAGAACATACAGTCCTTGACCTTGATAAGATAATGGAGCCAGGATGTAAAAGTAAACTTTTTGGGCGTAATATAGTACTAAGAGGTGGGATTGGCAGTATTTTAATTCATGGGACAGACATGATAGGGTATAAAACATATCCAACACACTTTAATTTCACATATGGTGACGCAAGTACCATAATAAGTTTTGAAGAAATAAATGAACTCGAAAAAGAAGATGTTTTGAAATTATTTGAAACGCGAGTTAATAAGATGATAAACGATTGGCTTTTTCCGGATGATAATTGATTTAGATAAAATATACAAGGACGGAAAGTTGTTCGGATGTGATATAATATGCAATCTCATAAGCAAAGATGAAATACCGCAGTTCAAATTAGATTATTGCAGAGAGGAGGATGGTAAGCACTATATCCTGGATTATAATTTTGACTGGGAATATGAGTCGTTCGTCTTGTCTTATATCAAGTTTGAAAACGGAATACCATATAAAGCAAGGATTCAAATAAACTTTCATATGTTGTTCAGCGTTAAACCAGGTATTGAACAGATGGCTTTTGAACACGCTGCGGAAAGTGTCATAAGAGAAGTAGAAAAATTAATAGAAGATGATAAATAAAGTAATCGGTATCGCGGATATTCACATCCCTAATGCAAAGGGTCTGGACGATTTGAAAGGTGTGGCTGAGACTTTTTACGACCAGGCCAGGAAGATTGTAAAAGAGACTGGCGGTCCGGAGAATGTCAGGATAGTGGTCGGTGGAGACCTTTTTGACATGAAGCTTGACATCACGAACGAGGGATTGCTTGCCGGTCATGAATTCTTACAGGCGCTTGATAAGATATGCCCCACAATCGTTATCGCCGGAAATCATGACCTCAATCTCCAGAACCTCTCAAAGATAGATAGTATCACCCCAATTTTTGAAATGTCTTCATTCAAGCAGACCAGATACCTTGATATGGAGTTGGGTTACAAGTCTGGGTTCGTAAAAGACGATAACGTTGTATGGTGCCTCTATTCAACATTCTCTTCGTTTGAGAAGCCAGCGTTTGAACCGGATAAGGAAACAAACCCTGATAAGAGCGTGAAATATATCGGTCTCATCCACGGCGAAATCAACGGGGCGACAACGAACAACAACATGGTCTCCGAGAATGCGTTGAACGTGAGCCTGTTTGACGGAACGGACTTCGTTATCGCAGGACACATCCATAAGAGACAGGTAATCCCGGGAAACGGAACGAACATTGTCTATTGTTCCAGCCTCAAACAGAAGAACTATGGTGAATCGGTCTCCGGTCACGGTTTCGTTCTCTATGATGTGGAAACGGGTGACTTTGAGTTCGTTGATACTCCGAACAAGACAACAAGTTTTTACAAATACGGCATCGCAGACTTGGATGCAGTTGATAATAATGAAGAAATACTTTTAAATCCTTAATAAACAGCACATTATGATTACAGATTTTGAAAAATTCGCTATGTCGAAGGGCATCAGCACGAACAAGATTGACGGTTACAGCAAGTACAATTACAGAAACGGCATCATTGAGCCGTATATCCTTGAAGAGAGAACGCTCAACTGCGCCCCAATGTCGGTATTTAGCCGTTTGATGTATGACAAGATTATTTTCCTCGGCAGCGAAATCAACGAGGACGTGGCCAATATCATCAACGCACAGCTCCTCTATCTCAATTCAATCACTGATAAGGAAGAGGATATCAAGATGTTCATCAACTCCCCTGGCGGTAGCTGCATTGATGGTCTTGCAATCTATGATGTCATGAATTTCATTGACCCGGATGTTTCCACCTACTGCATGGGCATGTGTGCTTCCATGGGCTCAATCCTTGTATCCTCTGGTGCGAAGGGTAAGCGTTATATTCTTCCCAACGGCAGTGTGATGATACACCAAGTGAGTTCGGGCACTGGTCGTGTACAGAATGCCGACCTGCAGATTGCCGCGAAGGAAAGCCAGAAGATACAGAACACCCTTTACAACATTCTCGCCGCAAATACCGGGAAATCCTTTGAAGAGATTGAGATGGATGCTGACAGAGACCATTGGTTCACTGCCCAGGAAGCCGTTGACTATGGCCTTATTGATAAAATCGTGACAAAGAAATAGTTTGGCACGGTATTTGCATATAGTATAATATATGGAACTTGTTAAATTAAGACAATCAACTCAGGAACTCTACAATGATATTGATTCCTGCATTACCGACCTGATAAACGCCAGGACTCCGGGGAAAAAAGACGAGGACGGTGAAAGGAAGGCTTTATTCCGTATGGAGGGTCTTATGGTTGCAACACTCCAGCAACTGTCTTGTATCCTTGATGCACTTCCGTTGGATGTAGTTCATATCCCTTCGGTTTGGAGAGAAGAAGACATAAAAAAATCGCCATCAATGTATAGCTGGGCTTCTATTGACGACGATGGACGAGTTGAGAGCGGCACTACTTATCATGATGCCGACGGACACGAGATTACGAAAGAGGAATACGAGGCTTTGTTGGGCCAGACCCAGGATTAGATACGAGGGTCCTCACCCCTTCAAACAGAGCGACGGTAAATAACTCTCTTGGTTACTTTGTGACCGCCTTCGCTTGAAGAAGACGCTGTCGGGGTAACGGTTTTGCTTTTGACAACTTGCTTTACCTTTGTTACCTGTGCGTTATTTGCAGACTTGTTTTTACATGCGCATGCCATAATAAGACCTTTTTATCGTATATAAATATAAGCAATAAACGAAAATGCCAAGAAAAAAAGAGAAAATTCTGTCCCTGGAGGTCATAGAACCCAATTCTACTTGGGATTATCGGGAAACCAAGGTTCTGAACAACTTTATCTGTAAGAAAGATGATGCCGAAAAGACCATTGTTGATATGGACCGGAGAGAATACTGGAAACATGAGACAAGTTTCAAGGACCAGGTAAAGTCAATCCTGTCAGACCCTGGGACCAGAAACCACTCTGATATATTCTTCAACGATGATGTCAATGTGGAGGAGGTCAAGCTTCCAGCATCTGTCAAGACCGGAACCAAGTATGTCTATAAGATTTATGACTATTCAGGGGATAGGGTCAGTACCGAATATGGGACACAAAAAGAAATTCTTGCCTATATAAGCAAGAAAATCAAGACAAAGTATGTGTATGTGACCTATAACGGCTCAAGTGAGAAGATTGAATACTCGCCGAAAGCCGTGATGGAGATACTGAACGAGTTGGAGAAAACCACCTCACAATTTGAGATAGAATCAGCCGGTCGTTCAGGCGCGACAGACAACACAATGTTTGTTACAATGTTTAAAAATTGTATAAAATAGTTACTTCTTGTAGAATTTAAGAATAAAGAGAGCAATCGGGCCAAGGATATCGTACATAAGTTTAACTTCCGGGTCCATATCAAACTGAAGGAAGGCGTCTTTTGCTTTTGATTTCATAAAACCCCAACGGTAAGCCAATGCGTGCACAGCCCATTCCCTAAGGAAGTTTTTATCACTTCTTTTTGAAAAACCTTCCACATTAGGATTGTTTTCTCGAAATTCTTTAATAAGTTGTTCTGCCTCTTTTACAGAATATTTTGAAGCATCAGTTATAACCAGAGCTTCACCACGTTTTATATATGCCATGACACTTTAAGTTTTACTATAAATAGTTTAATGCAATGAATAAGAATGATTTCATAACTAAAATAAAGCAGGAAGACTACAAAAACGTTCACTTCTGCAGCGACACCCACTGGTACCATAATAACATCATTAGGTATTGCAACAGACCGTTTGGTTCGGTGGAGGAAATGAACGAAGCGCTTGTAAATAACTGGAACTCGGTTGTCAAGCCCGATGACCATGTATATCACCTTGGGGACTTCTGTTTCGGCAATGTTGAGAAATGGAACTGGTGTCTGGAGCCGGGAAGACTTAACGGTCATATCCACCTTATTCTCGGTAACCATGACCCTGAGAGAGTATTCAGGGACGGGACCTTCATTGAGAGGTTCGACAGCATTGACTACCAGAAAATCCTCATCATCGAGGGTTGGACGGTCATTCTCAATCATTTCCCCTTTCTCAGCTTTTCCAATAACTTTGACCATAAGGTGATTCAGCTGTTCGGTCACATACATTCTGGGCCTGGTGAGTTTGGGAATGTCTTACCGGAGGGATACAAACTACAATGGAACCAGTATGATGTGGGTGTTGACAATAACAACTATACGCCCGTTTCTTGGTACCAGGTCAAGGAGAAGATGAAACTGGCCGAGAATGATGAAAGGGCCAGAAGGGAGGCCATTGAGAAGCTTTAAGCTTTTTGAGAACATGTAAACAGTTGGCACGGTTTTTGTAATATAACTGTTGAAACATTAAAGACGTATTATTATGGCACAGTATTATCAGAAGATTAACACAATTTTCAAGAGGGACCAGAATCCCGGCAAGTTCCACAACTGCATTATGCCGGAGGAAGGTTTCACCCAGCCCGAGTTCGAATTCCTCAGGGGCTGCAAGTTCGAATGTACCGAAAAGATTGACGGAACCAACATGAGTGTGCACATCATTCCTGTTGGCTACAACGACATCGGCGGGGCTTTCAAGGTGAACTATGCCGTTGAATACCACGGTAAGACAGAAAAGGCGGACACACCGAAGCACTTGCAGACTAAGATGGAGCAGTTGTTCCCGGCAGAGAAGATGCTCGAGACTTTCAATAAGAACGTGACCTATGAGAACGTTGAAGACGCAATCAAGGAGGTCAACCACGGTAAGGTCATCGTCTTTGGTGAGGGTTACGGCGCAAAAATCCAGAAGGGAGGAAACTACATCAGCAACGACTGCGGTTTCATTCTGTTTGACGTTACCGTTGACGGGATGTTCCTGCTTCGTGAGTCCCTTGAAGATATCGCCAGCAAGCTTGAAATTCCTATCGTTCCTCTGATTGGTTATATGACCGTTGATGAGGCGATTGAGTTCGTTAAGAAGGGGTTCAAGTCAACCATTGCCGAGAACAAGGATTATGACGCTGAGGGCCTGGTTCTTAAGACTCCGATGGGTTTGCTTAACCGTAAAGGCGAGCGTATCATCACCAAGATTAAGACCTGCGATTTCCGGCAGCTTGAAGCCAGGGAAAAGGCAAACAATCATTAAAGACTTTGGATTTTCAAAGTCTTTTTTGTATATTAATGTATGGTGACAATAATAACCAAAAGTATGATAACAATAATAATCATGGGTGTTCTCGGAAAACATTGGGGAGAGAAGTATTTCCATTTCTCAGAAGAAGAGATGTTTAACTATGGGTATCTTGGATGTTTCTTTGCGAGAATATTCGGAACTGGCTGGCTAAATTAAAGATAGATATGACATTAGAACAACTTAAACAACTTATCACTGACCTTGGTTACGAGGATGTGAGGGTCTTTGATGATTATGACTATGCCGACGCTTTCATTGGTATGTCAGACGATGGGCGGGCCGTTTACAGCTATGACAAGATGATTGAATGGCTGATGTACAAGGAGAACTGGACTTATGAGGAAGCTGTTGAGTGGATTGATTATAATACAATAAGAGCACTCCCTTATTATCCAGACGGGCCGATTGTTGTTTACGACGTACCGGAATATATGAAGGACGATTACGAGGAAGTAAAGGAACCGGATAAGGGCAATGATTAAGATTTTAGTTGAAGACGTAACAGATTCTACAAAAGAAACCGGTCTTACGGAATATGACATCAGTATGGAGGAAATGGAAAAGGTGATGGATGCTCACTGTGACAAAATTATGACGTCCACTTTGACGAGCAAATCAACCTTATGGTTTCCTGATGGCCGGGTTGTTGAATACCGATGGGACGAGGAAAACCATTGTATTTGGAAAAGAATAGGAAAAATTAAGAGTAATTAGTCTGATGAAACCGAAATACATTAGTGACGCACTCATATGGGATTTTCAGCTTAATTCTTGGCTTAGGATTAAGGATTTGAATCTTATTACATGGCATGGAAAAGAATACTATACCCCAGCTTCTCGTGCAGGCCGTGCTGTTTATTTGATAGGCACTCTTTATCCTTACGAGGACTGGATGGAAGAGTATATTGGAACAAATAAAGATATTAGGAAAGACGAAAGATTGAAAAATGAAACTGATTAGACCAAGTTATGAAATAATTGAGCAAGGGCCAGGGCTGCAGGGAGTCTATGATATTATAGAACGCTGCGGAAAAACATCGTACAAGAGTGAGGTGAAAGGCGGAGAAGATGCCAAGAGATTTGTCGACTCAAGGGTCAAGGAAGGACATGGTGCGGTACTTGAGTTCGGTACGGTATATCTTAAAATCAATGTTGGAAGTCCGTTTTATGACGAGTTTTATCTTGAAGAAATGCAGGACGTTCGGTTCTATGCCAACAATAAATATAGCAAGGTTGTTGAGCACGAGGAACTTGTTGAAGCTGAAGGTAAGAACTTTGGCATCAGGGCTTATTACATAACTACCAACTACAGGGTAATCATAGAGAATAACCGCCTTGATGATATTAAGACATATGGTTGTGATGTTCCCAGTGAAAAACATGAAAAACGTTACTGTGTGAAGTTCATTACCGACATCGGGGTTGGTAGAGAGTTCCTTCGCCACCGTGTTATGTCAATGGTGCAGGAGAGTACCAGGTATGTTAATTATATGAAGGAGAAATTTGGCGAGGAATGTACATTTGTCATACCGACGTGGATTGACCTTCCGGAGTGTGAAGACCTCGCATACTGGGATGGTGACTGGGTGGATATGAAAGAGATGAAGATTGTATGCCCCGGAGGTAAAACGAGGACCAATGCCTGGTTATGGGCTTTAGATTTTGCGGAGAAGCAGTATAGGGTTCTCACCAACGAATGGCTGTCCGACGATGTTCCAGAGGAAGATAGAAAGGCGTGGTTGGCTCAGCAGGCACGTGGTGTACTTCCCCTGGCAACCAAGACCGAATTCGTGTTATGTGGGTTTAAGGATGCGTGGGTTCATTTCTTCCGCCTTCGTAGTGACATAGCAGCGACTGGGAAACCACACCCGCAAGCACAGGAACTCGCAAATCCACTGCGTGACGAGTTTGTTGAAAGGAAGTATATTACGAAGGAGAACCTTGAGCATGATTCGTTTGAGCCGTTTGATGTATGCGCAAGTGATACACCATTAAAAGATTAAAGACTATGGACGACAGTGAGAACTTCAGAAAAAGTTTGGAGTATAAGAGCGACGAAGAACTCAATTATTTAAAATATCGGGCTTCGGGCAGAACCACAAGGCTAATAGACGAGTTCGTGCAAGATTTTTTTAACAGACCGATTGGAACGAAAATACATATTCGTGACCATTACGGTTTTAGACAGTCCGATAATGATAGGGCTTCCGCCTTACTTATTGACAAACTTCGTGCAAGAATTGAATATGAGCATCACCTTGAATGTAAAGCCGGAAAAGATAATGACGGGTTTTACATCATAAGGGAGACCCCGACCGTAAATGAACTTGTTTTAGAAGAAATAGAAAGGAGAAAAGGAAATGGATGAGATTTTCGAAGAAAACGGGAAGCAGTATCTGGCCAGGCCGGTGATTTCCCACGATGATGTTCTGAGCGATGCAATTGATAAGTGTCTTGACCTTATGTTTCGTGCGTCATACCCTTCCATCACACTTGAAGAATACAAGGAACAGCACAAGAAACTGACCAAAGAGGAGAGGCAGAAGGCACAACTTTATCACGCACACTATCTTCCATGGAAAGCATACGAGGCCATAAAAGAAGATTTTGTATCTGCGTATGAATTAGAGCCACAACTGCCGACAATCATCGATGTTCTTAAGGGCTACTTCAAAGAGCCAATTGTGGATAAATGGATTGAGGGCAAGAACGAATTAGACCCCGGACACAGAGGATATGACCGCCCGGAACCGATGGATGATGAGACTTATGAGAAGGTGTGCAAGTTCATGGATATGGCCAACGGGTTTTATAACTGGAACAGAGACCTCAATGCTTTCTATTTCAATATTTCCAACTATTCCCCATGCAGCAATAGGGAAACCGTTGAAAAATGGTGGCACGAACACGGTGACCCGAATTTCAAACTTCCTGACGATTCTTGGTGGACAGATACCTGGGACGATATGGAAGAGGATGACGAAGAGAACGTGTAAAAATGACGCAAAAAATCGTGTTGGATATTGTTAGTCCGGCACGATTTTTGTATATTATAATAAAGAAACTTAATAACGATGCAGTTTTCCGAGATAGCAGAATTACTCCGAAAAAGAGGTTATACGGAAAGGGAACCGAAAGACCACTATCGTGTATTCTATGAATTTGGGGTAATGGACTTCCTTTATTCTGATGTAGCCAAAAAGTACGAAATGGAATATCACGACGGGGAAGTTGAAGAAGTGATTATGACGCAGTATTGGTTCGGAAAGACGGAATTCAAGCGTATAAAAACTTTGGAAGAACTCCGTGACAGCCTATAGTTTGGCACAGTATTTGCATATAGAAAGTTATAACATACGATTTTAGAGATATGGAAACAAAAAAGATTCTTATTGTGATTGATGTTCAGAACGACTTCATCACCGGGTCTCTGAGGAACGAAGAGGCAATTAAAAAGGTTCCGAATATCGTCAAGAAAATCAATGAGTTTGATGGCGATGCAATTTTCTACACCATGGACACCCACCACAAGGATTACCTGGATACCAACGAAGGAAAGAAACTCCCTGTCGTTCACTGCGTTGAGGGTACCGAGGGTTGGGAGATTGAGGGTTCTGTTTTTGAGGCCATTGATAACGCGTTTAAGCGTGGCATCCAGACGGTTCCGATTGCAAAGCCTACGTTTGGGACCGACGACCTTCCGTTAATGATTCATCATCTTTTCCCGACCGATGCAAAGTTTGACATTGAGTTTGTCGGCTTCTGCACTGACATCTGCGTGGTTTCAAATGCCCTAATGGTTAAGTCCGCTTTCTATGATAGGGCTGACATCAAGGTAGTTGAGGACTGCTGTGCCGGTGTTACTCCGGAGACTCATGAGGCTGCTCTTACCACTATGAAGATGTGCCAGATTGACGTTATCTAAAAAGATAAAGCGATGATTTCAGTTAATATGCAGGCCGTTGACATTCGGCACTTTCCCGACAAGACACAGCTGCTTAACATTAGCAGATTTGCGGTCGACAACTGTATGAGCTTTAAGTGGTATTATGAGAACGACGAGGAGCTGGTCACATTGATGTTCCTTGTCAAGCATTTTGATGATGTTTGTCCCGGAAGAGACAAAGTCCTTACAATGCCATATGTTCCAAACGCAAGGATGGACCGCACGAAAAGCAGCGAAGAGGTATTCACACTCAAGTACTTCTGCGACATAATCAACAGCCTCAACTTCAAGCAGGTCATTATCCTTGACCCTCATTCAAACGTAACTCCGGCTTTGCTTGACCGTGTGGTGGTAAAGAGTCCGAGAAGCATAATCTTTGACGTTGTTGAGAATCTTGGGCTGACCGAAAAGGACTATGTCTATTTCCCGGATGAGGGTGCTTGCAAGCGTTATTCAGACCTCTTCCCCTTCAAGAAGAATACTCTGATTGGTCATAAGGTTCGTGACTGGGAGACTGGCAAAATCCAAGGCCTCCGCATTAGCTCACCCGACGGGATTGAGTTTGAAGACGGCCATTTCATGGGATGCCGAGTCATTATGATTGACGATATCATCTCCTACGGTGGAACCCTGGCTTACAGTGCCGACGAACTCAAGAAGCTCGGTTTCAAGCATATCTACGCATATGCTACCCACACGGAGAACAGCATCCTTGACCCGGAGAAGGGAACACTCCTGAAACGGCTTGAAGACGGAACCGTGGACCACATTTATACCACTTGCAGTACATATACCGGCAAGCATGATAAAATTACCGCTTTTACTGCATAGTTTGGCACGGTTTTTGTAATATATAAAGGAAAACCAAGGAAATGAAACACGAATACAAAATCTATCAGCTGGATGCTCACGACGAGAATGTTTTGAAAGACCACAAGATGTACGAGTCTTGGGAAATGCTTAACCGCACCGCAGGATTCAACTTCCGCCAGTATAAACTTGTCTGGGAAGATGAGATTGAGGCGTATGACGATACGGCATCTGAGGAGAAAATTTTAGACAGGCTTTTTGAACAATTCAATGTCGCGCACCCGAAGAACTATCACGGGAGAAGCATGTCGGTCAGCGATGTGGTTGTCCTTAACGGAACAATGTATTATTGTGATTCATTTGGTTGGGAAAAAATTTAAAGATTATGTTTAATTGTAACGCACTTTTACTTAAAGACTTTTATAAGGCGGTCCATAGCGAGATGCTGGACCCCGGTATGACCAAGTCTGTCAGTTATTTCACCCCTCGCTCTTCCAGAATTGACCGATGGAATGGGGTTGTGAACTTCGGTCTCCAGGCATTCTGTAAGACCTGGCTTATTGACTACTTCAACGAGAACTTCTTCAACAAGACTGAGGAAGAGGTGGTCGCAGAGTATGCCAGGGTTATGGACAACACACTCGGAAAGGGTCTCTGTGACTACGAGAAGATTAAGAAGCTCCATCGTCTGGGTTATCTCCCGATTGAGGTGGTTTCTCTTCCTGAGGGCGTCATCGTCCCTATCCATTGTCCTATCTTCGGCATCACAAACACCCACCCGGATTTCGCTTGGCTCGGTCAGGCTCTTGAATCCCTGATTTCCGCCGAGATGTGGTATCCTATGGTCTGTGCTACTGTCGGCCATACTTATCGTGAGGTTGTTGACAAGTGGTATGACAAGACCTGTGATGACAACGTTCCTCGCCGTCGTGCTCTCGGTAACTTTGATTTCCGTGGCGACCAGGGCCTTGACGCAGCTTTGAAGGCTGGTTCCGCTTGGTGTCTGTCCTTTGTGAATAGCGCCACCGTTCCTGTCATTCCTTACCTCGAGCATTACTATAACTGCGATTGTGAGAAGGAAGAGGTTGCTTTTGGTGCGGTTTCAACTGAGCACTTCGTTATGTGCTCCAACTCTGCGAAGGACACCAAGGACAATCCGGACTACGAGTATGCTGATATTGACCCTCATCGTGAGCGTGTCTTCATCAAGCGTGCTCTTACCGAGCTGTACCCGAATACTTCGTTCAGCTGTGTGTCCGATTCCTACGACTACTGGAATGTCGTGAAGAACATCCTCCCTACTCTGAAGGATGAGATTCTTGCCCATAACGGTTGCATGCTTGTCCGTGGTGACTCTGGTGACTGCGTAAAGGTGGTCACGGAGACCGTATTTGAGCTCTGGAAGATTTTTGGAGGTACGGTTAACTCCAAGGGTTATAAGGTTCTTAATCCGCACATTAAGGCCCTTTACGGGGACTCTATTACTATCCAGCGTGCGGAGCAGATTTACGAGATTCTTGAGAAGAACGGTTTTGCTGCTTCCAACGTCTCCCTCGGTGTTGGTTCTTTCTCCATGCACTGTATTGAAGAGGGTGGAATGCTTAAGCCCTTCACGAGAGACACATTTTCCATGGCCATTAAGGCTGTTTACGCCGAGTTTACTGACGAGAACGGCAATGTCACGAAGATGCCGGTCTATAAGGACCCGAAGACTGACCGAGAAGCTGGAGGCGGCAACTTCAAGAAGTCCCAGAAGGGTTGTGTGGTGGTTTCCAAGAACAATGACGGTAGCTATACCTTTACGGATGGTTACAATTGGGATGAGACCGACAACGAATACAACGCCCTTCGTCCGATTTTCCGCGATGGAAAGATGGTTGTTGACGATGACCTTGCAACTATTCGTCAGAGACTTAACGGTGGTAAGTTCTAATGGGAACCATCAAAAAGCAGAATATGGATTCGCTCCCGGAGGAAATTAAAAACCTCCTCTGGGAGAAAAGAATCCCTGGTATGGAAGAGCAACATACGCCAGAAACATTCATTGACTTGTACAGCACGATTCTTGTTGATGACGTTCTGTATGTGAAAAACGAGGACAAGTGGATGGTTCAACACTTGAGAGAAAGTGATTACTATCGAAATGCAAATGGAGAACTTCCCTTACGAATGGTTTATTCTGTTCACTGTATCATTGAAAACAATAAAATCTTAAAAAACAGATATGGATTATACTGATTTAAAGAACGAGATTGTCCAGTGGATTAAGGATTGGTTTGAAAAGAACGGCCCTGGTTGCAATGCTGTAATCGGACTTTCTGGTGGTAAGGACAGCACCATCGTGGCGGCACTCTGTGTGGAAGCCCTTGGTAAAGATAGGGTTATTGGTGTTGGTATTCCGGACACCGGGCAAGGCCTTAACGATGCTGATAAGATTGCCGAATATCTTGGTATCAAGTTCCTTGAGTTCCCTATCGGTGGTCTTACTGATGAGATTAAGTCGGTTTTTCCGGGACATATGAGCAAACAAGCCGAGCAGAATATTCCACCGAGACTTAGAATGACCGTCCTCTATGCTGTTTCCCAGTCCAATAACGGTCGTGTGATTGGTACATGCAATGCCAGCGAGAACTATGTTGGGTATTTCACTCGTTATGGTGATGGGGCCAGCGATGTAGAGCCAATTGGTAATCTTACGGTCCGCCAGGTAAAGGGTGTTGGTTATGCCCTCGGCCTTCCTGCGGAATGGGTTGACAAGATTCCAGATGATGGACTTCCAAATTCCGCACCTGATGATGAGAAATTTGCAAAGTGGGGTTTCAGTTATGCGGCCATTGACACTTATCTTGTAAAGGGAACGACTGGAGATAAGAAGGTTGATGAAGCAATTGAATCTATGCACCAGAAGACGAAATTCAAGATGGGGCTCGGCCAGATGTTTGTTCCAAAGGGTGGTTGTTCAGCACTTTAAAACTATTTAGATATATGACTGCAGTTTTTTTAATTATTTGGTTTTACGTGTATATCGGTCTTCAGTTTGGCATGATATCAAACACAATTGGACTTTTCCCTGATGTGTGGATGTTCAATCAGGTAATGGGTTGGCCAGTTTATTCTCTGGTCGCCATCATCAGGCAGATTAAGGACAGCGGTTTTGGTTGGTTCTGCCGCTATGCCTGGTTTAAGATGACCAAGTAGTTTTTGCCCTGGATTTTTGACAAATCCAGGGCTTTTTGTCAATTTTAGACGATTTTTGACAGTTTGGCACGGTATTTGCAATATAAGTGTCAAGTAATAATTTTAACAAACAATATTATGACATTCAGCGAGATTATTGAGAAACTGACGTACGGCAAGAAAGTTCGTCGGTCATTGTGGCCAGAGTCATTTTACATGGACTCCGACGGCGATGCGATTTGGGAGAGATATGATGACAAGGAAAGTAAGAAAATCGTCACAACCAGGTATCATGCTTTTAGTGACCGCACTTTCTCCCTTGAAGATGTGTTGGCTGATGATTGGGAACTTTATAAATAAAACGAGATATGATTGTACCTATTTTTATTTACATCCACGAAAAGTCCGATAAGGAACTCCACGAAGAGATTGAGCTTGAGAGACGTCTGAGGAAGTTGATGGAGGCCGAGGAAGAAGAGCGTGAACGTCGCAAGAGAGAAGAAAAGCTCCGTGAACTTATGAGACGGATGGAAGAACGGGAAAAGGCTGAAAAGGAGTATTACGAAGCCGAAAGGAAGAACCCTTGGGATTACCAGTTTCTTCCGGAGGGTTGGTCCATTCTCGGGCAGACCTATATCCCGGTTATCAACGATTATGGCTATGTTTATGATGGGGGTGAAGATGATTTAACAGGAGGGTACAATGATTGAAGTAATTAAGCACGGAAAAACACAAAAATCCGGAACCATTATAACGAAATGTCCAGAGTGCGAGTGTATATTTAAGTTTGACCTTAAAAAAGATGTCATACACAGCTATTTTTTTGGCTATAACTATGTTGAATGCCCAGATTGCCGTGAAAGAGTTATTGTCCATACGGCAAAAGAGCTAGAAAGCAAAAATCCGGTCAAAAAAATCGCGTGCGATGTCCTTGATGAAAGATATTTTAAAGAATAATTTTCGCAGTATTTGTTCGTTTGGTATATTTTTTGTAATTTAATAACGTATGAAAGTAGATAATTTTGATTTGTTCAGTCAGGTTCTCCTTTTCAAGGAAGACCTTCGCCCGGAGCTTGCCGGTGATGTGTTCTACATGGTTCAGATTATGACCAGGACTAAGGATACAGGCGAGAAGCCGAAGCACATTCATACCCTGTTTGTTGAATCCAGGGAATACCTCATGTCTCACAAGGATATGATTGTCAAGTTGTGCGAAGCTTTTAACGCACGGGCATACATCAGCGTCAACCCATCCTCATACAAGAAGTGTGTCCTTGGGGCTTTCAGCGAGCTTGCCGGGATGGCTGAAAACGAGAGGTATCGTGGAATCCTCAGTCTTCCGGAAACGATGGCCGGTGCTTATACCAGTCCTATCGGAAAAGAGCACAAGAAGTGGGTTGTTGACCTTGATGACCTCAGAACCGAAGAGGAGCTTCAGCCGTTCATTGATTTCATTATGAACGAGTATAACGAGTCCAAGAGAGAAATCAGTGGTGAGATTATTGTAGTTCCCACCGTAAGCGGCTCACACCTGCTCGTGACCCCATTTGACAAGAGAAGATTCAAGGACCGTTGGCCGAACATCCTGATACACGAAAACAGTCCGTCAATTCTATATTATGGCGGCTAATAATAGATAAAAATATAAGACCATGAAAAGATTTTATTTACTGCTCGTTATGGTCCTTATGCTGGCCGTTTCCTCTTGTGGAACCGCCAGATATGTGAGCCAGCGTTCAGTCAATGAGATGGACGAGATTTCTTACGTCCTGGCCAATTATTACCCCCAGCTTTATGCCTACTACATGGAAGGTGTCTTGCGGATTAACTCATTGAAAGAAGTCGTACTGCCTGACGGTACGGTTGATTACAAGGTCAAGTATGATTTCGTAAGATACTATTATACTGACTTTAACGAGAAGATTGCCGCAGTCAAGGCGAACTACCCCGAACTCTATGAAATGTATGTCAGTGGTGTGATTGACCTCGGCTCCGTTTACAGTTATGTGGACAGAGGCAGTGGCAGAATCAGACTCCATGTCTCGTACAGTCGTATTTATGATTATTACTACCATTATTATCCTGGCACATACGGTGGTTTAAGACTTCACTATCGTCCGAGACCTTACCCTCTTGCTCCGAGAAGGATGCAACCACCGCCTCCGCAACCAAAACCTAGGCCGGAGGCAAGACCAAGCAATCCACAGAGGCCGCAACCAAACACCGGCCCTAACAATCCCCCGAGAGGAGGTAATCAAGGTGGAAGACCAGCAACCCCTCCGCAGAGTAATAACAGGAGTGAACAAGGAAGAAGAAGATAATTTATAACAATTTTAGAAATGGCAACAAGAAGCAATATCCGGGTCATTCTCAAGGAAGAGGACCGGAACAAAGATTTGAAGTTTGTACCGAATGAGCGTCAGTCCAGGGACCTTTTGGAAAACGAATGGGGAAAAGACCAGCTTGATGAGGGAATGTGGGAAACCGTAAATCCAGGCGGGGCAGAGGCACTTATAATTTATCATCACTGGGACGGCTACATTGACGGCGTTGGCAAAACGCTTTATAAGAAGTACAATAGCTATGAGGATGCACTGAACCTTGTACTTGGTGGTGATTGCTCGAGTATCAATGGAACATATACTCCTTATGCAACAAGGAAGTGTGAAGATTGGGAAAGCATCAAGCCAAGGCCAATCAGCGAAAACCATAAGATGGAGGAGGAGTACGACTATATGTTCAAGGGAGACCAGTGGTACGTACGCGGAGGTTATGACGAAGGGTGTGATGATTGGACACCGCTTCAAAAGTTTATGGCCGATGATAGTAAAGGTTAATAAAAACCAGTGGTTCGAGGATATGGAAGACCTGGGCAGAAGTAACGGTATGGATATGAATGGCACATGGTCCACTTTCAGGGGTAATTTTGAAACAATTGAGGTTACTATAGAAGAACTCATGGACCTCATAGACAAAGGATATGGAATAAAGATAAACTGCTGATGAAATACTATACAGGAAATATCACACCGGAGCCGGATACGATATTTGTGTTTGGCTCCAACCCGGAAGGGAGACATGGCTCGGGCTCGGCAAAGGTAGCAAAGGAGCAATTCGGAGCCATCTACGGGCAAGGGGAAGGACTACAAGGAAACGCTTACGCGCTGCCAACCACTGAATTACGTTACAAGAACCAGGTGGATGCCAGCGACCCCCGTGTAACGAGCTATGCCAGGCAATCGCTTCCGTTCAACACAATTGTAACTAATATCAAGCGGATGTATGAATGCGCGAGGCAACACCCGGACAAAAAGTTCAAAATCGCCTATAGGAACCAGCCGGACGAAGTTACACTATGTGGCTACTCCGGAATGGACCTTATGAAGATGTTCGTCGCTGCAACGGATTATACCGGAAACTACCCGGATAATGTATATTTCAGTGAGGAATGGTTTAAGAGCGGGTGGCTATGAAAACGAATGACAATTCAACTAGAGAAACATTTTTAAGATGGCTAGATGAGTGCGGCAATGACCTATTTGATTATGACGGCATATTAAGCTGTAGTGGCTCTGATGGACCGGACATTAATAAAGATAATCTTGATGGGATACCTTTTAATGTACCGGAAGCCATTGATGAGTATCTTTTTGAAGAAGGACTTTATGAACCCCAAAAAGTAGTAATGAGTTCAACGGATTATAACCCACCAACCATGCATTACATTGATTGGTTTAACGAAAACATTAAGTGATATGAAAGAAGATATGTTAGTTAAGGCACGCTATAAGGACGCGCCGGAAAATGAATGGTTTGACGTTATTCTTACTGATGACCAACGAATGTATGAAAAAGCGACGGGGAAGGAAATCACCCGTACCGACCTATTGTTCAAGGAGGATGATGATTCCGACGAGATTATAGATATGGACAAGGAATGGGAAGAATACCGCATGGAAAAGCTTCGTGAGGTTCTTCACCAGCAAGCACGCTATCTTGCTTGGCAGGCCGGTCAATATGAAAAGGGCGAGGCACCGAAGATACATGTTGATGTCCGCGAGATACTTTACCGGCAGATGATGAACAAGTCAAACGACCCTGTCAATGCATAAACAATAATCCCCAGCATATTGCGCCGGGGATTTGTTTTATAAGCTATCAACTATTCGCCTGATTGCTTCTATGTGTATATCGGCTATTACCTTTCTTCCTTCAACGGTCATCAACCACTCACATTCTTTCTTGTTTGTGTAGAATAGGTTTTCAGTAAGGATAGCCGGGCACCAGGTTTTGTAAAGGACGGTGAAGTTCGATTCATAGTCCGGACCGTCATTTCCGTTTCCTTGTACCTTCCCGTTCCTACAGCTAAATCCGTAAGGTTCAAGATACTCTTCAGCAACATCATAGAAGACCTTGCTGATTTCGTCACTCTTGGTTACGCCGACGGTAGTCCAAACAGACCATCTGCCCGGGTCTTCCCATTTCTTGCCGTTACCGAAAGCGTTTGAATGGACGGAGATGAAAAGACAGTTCTTTGTTCCGTATTGTTTGCAATATTGGTTTGCACGGTTAGCCCTCTCGGTCAACGAAATGTCTTTTTCAATCTCAGGGACAAGAATATGGTATTTAATTCCGAGTTTATCAAGTCCTTCGGCAATCCTTTCAACAATGTCGCGGTTGAACTCCCATTCATAGAAAACAGTACCGTTGTCAAGCGTCGGGCTTCGTTTACCTGCGGTTGATTTCGCGTGTCCGTTATCAAGAAGAACATAGAGTTTCTTGCCCTCATACGGCTTCTTTGTTGAGAACTTTGGTTCCCTAACGGATTCAGTTGGTTTAGCCGAAGGTTCATCAAGTACCTCCGGTTTAACACAAACATCCTCTTTTGGTTTGAATATTTTTTTTAGGAAATTGAACATGTCATTTATTAACTATCTGACAAAATTGGGCCTGGATTATATTCCCCAAGAACTGGACGAACGGACAAGCCAGACCAACGGGGTCTGCTACTGTCAAAAAGCCTTGAGAGCGTTCCATTATTAAACCCGTGCACGGTCTTCGGGTCGTAGCTTGACGTTGCACCCAAAAGTTGTGGACTTGACACCTCAGGCCCATCAACAAATGGCCCACTGCTTCCAAGTGTATTTGTCCATATTCCAAAAACTTCATAACCGGATGGAATTTCCTCACCGGCTATACCAGCAAATGGGAAGAATAGTGAGTTTCCGTTTTCAGTTGAAGTAAGGCGAATTCCGGAAACACCATTGACGCTTGTCACTGCACTGGTTGTATAATCCATCAGTTCGTAAACCTGGTTACTGGAAGGTATGTGCCAATCTCCACCCATTACAGCGTTTGCTACATCGTCTGCTAAATCAAGGGTTCTTATTCCGTCATCGTCATTATATTTTGTGTAGTCGCCCGAAGAGCCATTGTAAAATTTGTAATTTGCCTCGGTAAACTGACTCTTGCTCTTTGTCTCAAGTTCGCCCCATGCATAAAAATCACCATAATCCTCCGGAGCCGATGCGCCTACATTGCAAGACAGCCATAGCGTACCGGAAGGGAGACCAAGGTCAACGGCCTCGCAGGAATACTCGCTATATTCAAGTTCATATTCACAATCTCCAGATATTGTGATAGTAACCGGTTTAGCTGTATAACCAGTAACTTCAACAGGTTCAATGGTTACACTGGTCTTTTCGGTCTCATATACACTTTCACTAACGACAGTTGTATCTGCGGTAATTGCAGAGCCTTCACACATATGATGGACGGTAACCGTATATGAAGTCAATGAATTATAAACAACATCGTGGGAAGTGTTTGCTGATACTTCAATCTTCTCAACGAGGATTGACGGCTTATAGTTAACCACTTCCGGTGCGACGATGTTCACTTTAATCACATCGCCTTCAATAGCCTCTGGGGTTTGGACCGTTGAAGACCCGCCAATAGTTGCTCCGCTTCTGTTTTTAAGATTCAAAGTAACCGTATAAGTGGTCTTTTTTTTGTTATATATCACGGTCGGGTTAACACTTCCGGTTGCCCTTGCATATGCGACGCCAGGTGTTGGTGTATCTACTTTCCCGTTAGGGTAGTCAGCCTGGAGCGCTGAATCATTTTCATAAAGGAATAAGTTAGTATGTTCCATTTAACTACAATTTTACAAATAAATAGTCTGATTTTCTTGTATGTTCTATTTATTTTCAGTATATTTAATAATACAAAAGTTAAACACATTTATATTTTTATAGTATGAAGAGTATTAAATTCATTATGGCTGCATTCGTTGCAGTCTTTGTTGCCCTGGGCTCCACTAATGTGTACGCTCAGGAAGACGGAAACCGTGATGCAAACGGTTACGTAGTTAGAGGTCCATACCTTACTAACGGTGGTGGACAGAATTGGTTTATTGGACTTGGTGGTGGCTTCAATACTACTGTCGCAAAGGGTATTACCAACCCTGTTGCTGACTTCAAGCCCGCAAACAATTGGGCCGCTGAGGCTTTCGTAGGCAAGTGGTTCACCCCTTCACTCGGTGTTCGTGTCGGTTACAAGGGTGTCATGAATAACTTTGGCTATGACCCTGAGAAGGTTGCTTCCGCAGCTTATGGTACCGGTGAGCAGATTCGTTTTGGTTACGCTCACGGTGACGTTATGTGGAACCTCTCAAATGCCCTCGGCGGATATAAGGAGACCCGTTTCTGGGACATCATTCCTCACGCAGGTGGTGGTATCCTTGGCTTCAACAACGGCTCAACCGACAATACCTTTGGTCTTAACGTAGGCCTTTACAACGAGCTTCGCCTCAGCCGTACGGTTAATCTTTATATTGACCTTAACCTTATCGGCACTGAGAACGTCCTCAAGCTTAAGAATGTTGAAGATGGTTCCCCGGTTGTTACCAATGAGGTTCCCCGTTATCAGCGCCCTCTCTACATTCCTACCGCAACTGTTGGTGTTACCTTCAACCTCGGTAAGAAGAAGAATTTTGACCGTTTCTCCTCAGTTGGCGTCTATAAGGCTGACTATGAGAAGCTTTACAACGAGAATGGCGAGCTTAACCAGCGTGTAGGTGCTCTTGAGCGTGACAACGACAGACTCCGCAACCAGCTTACCGACTGCCAGAACAGGCCTCTCGGTACCAAGGAAGTTGTTGTTGAGAAGACCAGGGTACTTGTAGGAAGCACCGTTATCACTTTCCCTATCGGAAGCTGTGTTCTCAGCGAGGTGGAGCGCCAGAAGGTTGCCCTCTTTGCAAAGTCCCTTGACGGTGACACCCTTATTCAGATTGTTGGTTCCGCTGACAGCAAGACCGGGTCCCAGAACAGGAACTTCGCCCTTGCCAAAAATCGCGCCAATGTTGTTAAGAATATGCTTGTAAATGTCTATGGTATCGCAGAGAGCAGAATTTCAACTGACTATAAGATTGATGCTACTGAGAATCCTGAGACTTCCAGGAGTGCCATCCTTACCCTTAGTGTTGACTAAACTATGGTAAACAAAAATGAAACCGGGAGAGAAATCTTCCGGTTTTTTTATTGTCTTTTAGCAGGAAAGTTTGTATATTAATAGTGAATGAGATAACGAGGAAACGGACTCAACCACGTAGCTCTCGTTGCTTACCCTGACACTTTTTGAAGGACCCCCGGGAATGAAATTTTTCCGGGGTTTTTTGTAAGTTTGGCACAGTTTTTGTATATTAATGATATGAAACAATATAAGTTTGACTACATAAGGGAAATGGTCGAAAAATGGAACCCAGAGATTGAAAAAACCCTTGATAGAATTGAATTTGTTCCATTTGGACTGTTGCAACCGTGGATGATAGATTACTACGGTGAAATAGTAGATAATTTTGAAGAATGGTATAAACAACGACATGATTTTTGTGTTAAATTAGCAAAAGAATATGAAACTTTACAGAACAAAGGAGAATAACCTGATAAATCTTGAACAGGTTACATTAATTTACAAAGACCCGAACGACGGCGGCTATCGTGTGTCGTTTACAAGCGGAATCACCTATGACATGCCAGAACTTGATGAGACAGACATTGAGCGCATACTGGATTATAACAATTATCTTATTCAATAATAATAACTTATAAAGAGATGTTTAGGAACTTTTACAAATTTTTGATTGACACAAAGCTTGGCACAAAGGACCTGTTTGACAATCTTAACCTGGCCGACAAGTATGGAAAAATCCGTGAGAACAAAACCGACGAATTCGTGAAAGAAGGCCCCGGTTATATATTCGCTGTTGACGCATATAACGCTGAACCGGTCTTTTTCAGAGTTAACGGGAAAACGGATTCTTACTGTTGTTTCTATGAAAACCTTATGTTCACGTTCTATTACGAGAGTGAGACGAAGGATAAGATTACCCGTATCTATGTGAAGAGCCCGAAAGATGTCTGGACCTTCAACCGCAGTGACGACATGGATTCCCCGATTGACCTCCTACATCCTATCAATGTGTGTGCTGAGGTTTACATTAACTACGATGTCAGTGTCCTTAAGCTCAACCGTTGCTATGGCACCGATTACAAGTCCGGGTCGTGGAATAAGATGTTCTATCACACCATCGATTCTTTCTTTGAGAAGACCCAGGGGTATACCGAATTGAACAGAATTAAAGCCGCGTATCAGAAATAATACGACATTTGAAACGATTATAATTATGGCAAGCTTGGACGAGGAGATTAAAAAGGAGATGGTAAAACTACCGTTCTTCATCCGTGGGAAAGACCAAATTGCGTTCGCCCGCCACTTCGCTGAATGGCAGAAAAACCAGATGCTCAAGGA
>OCTW013416078.1_pt1 | contig 29503 bp, 22 predicted proteins | sample 1539671 | NCBI WGS metagenome assembly OCTW01 (sample SAMN02144230, study PRJEB22623) | gut metagenome | biome: sheep rumen | host: Ovis aries | place: New Zealand | reverse complement strand
TAAACTGGAAAGCCTTCTGCGGAATCCCCGCTGCCCGTTTGTTCTGTATGTCGGGAAGAAAAAACTCGTGAAGCGGAAAGAGTTTGAAAAATTTATATCGGATAATACAGAAATCTGAACGACTGGAGGTGAATTATTAATAATATTTTACGGCCAGCTCCGTAGTAGCGTATAATAATTACAGCTAATCCGGAGCTTCTTTATGTATTACGGACAATACGGAAAGGAGCTTTGTATGGGAAAAGATTTAAAAGGAAAGGAGCTGGGAGATGGAATCTATCAGCAAAAGAACGGAACCTATTGTGCCAGGTTTGTAGATCGATACGGGCACAGAAAGGCGAAACGTTCCAAAAAGCTGCAGGAAGTCAGAAAGTGGCTTGCAGAAGCAATAAACATGGATCAGAACAGCAGTCTCAGCTGCGGGTCCAATATGACAGTTGATGCCTGGTATAATTACTGGATCAGTATGAAGCAGCAGACAATCAGGCCGCACACATTGCAAAATTATGTAAACCGTTACAGGCTAAACATTCGTAACGAGATTGGCAGTAAGCGTCTGAAAGACGTAAAGCCCCTGCATTGTCAACGAATCTTTTTAAAGATGGCAGAAGAGGGGTATACCAGTACAACTATTTATATGACGCGGGCGACCTTGTTTAATATGCTTGAGTTTGCGCGGGACAACGATATTTTACTGTCAAATCCATGTAAGAAATCTCTGAAGACGAACATCGGGAAGCAGCCGGTTACCCGTGAAGCGCTGACGATTGAAGAACAGAAAAAATTTCTCGATGTTCTTCCGGGTTTCAGATATGAGAATCAATACCGTTTTCTGCTGCAGACAGGTCTTCGTACGGGAGAGTTGACAGGGCTGAAATGGGACGACGTTAATCTGAAAAACCGCACCATAAAAATCAGCAGAACGATGGAATACGCGTATAAAGAACGAGCATGGAAAACAGGCCCGCCGAAAAGCAGTTCCGGGTACCGGACAATTCCGTTAACCGCCGAGGCTGTCCGGATTCTGAAAGACCAGAAGGAGAAAAACGACGCTATCAAGGTCATACCCGTGGAATGGTCTTCGTATGTATTCTTGAATAAGGAAGGTATGCCAATTAAGAACAGCACATATGATGTAGGGCTTGCCAAATGCTGCAAGATGGCCGGAATCCGCCGGATTTCGATGCATGTTTTGCGACACGTCTTCGCGACGAGAGCTTTGGAGGGGAATATGAAACCCGCCGTCCTCCAACGCATTTTGGGTCATTCCAATATCGGGATTACTATGAACCGGTACGTTCATATTACGGATAAAGAGAAACAAAAAGAAATGGCTCTCGTTGCGGATATTTTAAAAGTCGTATAAAACTGGTTATAAACGACCGGATCGTGGCACTCGCCGTGGCACTCGGTTAAAAACATGAAACAAAAGAGCCTTTAAAATCAAGGAAAAACGAAAGACAAAGACATCAATGAAGTTAAACAACGTGGTAGACAAGCTGATCCGGGAAGGCATACCGGACGGGAACAAGGCAATCGAAGACTCCATGCGGCGGAGCCTTCCGTATGAAGAGCAGGCATCCGATCTGGAAATTTCGCCGGCACTGCCGCCGACGGATGAAATCGGCGGATTTAAGGTAAGGCCCGGCAATTATCTGCAGAACGGCGCCATGGAGGTTCCTGGCGGCGTAAACTTTACAATTTATTCCAGTCACGCGACATCCTGCGAGCTGGTTCTGTATCACAGAAAAGCCACAAAGCCTTTCGGCGTGATCCCGATTCCGTCGTCCTACAGAATCGGGCAGGTGTGGTCGATCATTGTCTTCGGACTCAACGTCGAGGAATTTGAGTACGCGTACCGCGTTGACGGACCGAATGATCCCGGACGGGGACTTCTTTTCGATAAAACGAAAGAGCTTCTGGATCCGTACGCCAAGGCGGTGGTAGGACAGCGCAAATGGGGCGCACAGCAGGAACGGGGCGGTACGTACAACGGCTCGTACAGAGCGAGGGTGGTCAAGAACAATTTCCGCTGGGATACCTCGCATTTTCCGAATACGCCGATGGAAGATACCATCATTTATGAAATGCATGTGCGCGGATTCACAAAGGATCCGTCTTCCGGAGTCACTTATCCCGGAACTTTTGCCGGCATCATTGAGAAGATTCCGTATCTTCGCAGGCTCGGCGTTACAGCAGTTGAACTGATGCCGATTTTCGAGTTCGATGAAGTCAACAACGGTCATGAGTATCACGGGAAACGCCTCTATGAGTACTGGGGGTATAATACGGTCGCGTTTTTCGCACCGAATACCAGCTACGCGGCGTCGGCGGAATATAACCGTGAGGGCCGGGAACTCAAGGAAATGATTCAGCTCCTGAAAGAGAACGGAATCGAGGTAATTCTGGATGTCGTATTCAACCATACGGCGGAAGGAAACGAGCGCGGACCGTTTATTTCGTTCCGTGGTCTGGACAATAATATCTGGTATATGCTGACGCCGGACGGCAAGTACTATAATTTCTCCGGCTGCGGCAATACGCTGAATTGCAATCATCCGGTCGTACAGCAGTATATTATCGACTGTCTGCGCTACTGGGTGACCAGCTATCATGTGGACGGCTTCCGTTTTGACCTGGCCAGCATTCTGGGGAGAGACAGCAACGGAAAACCAATGGAAAATCCGCCGCTTCTGCAGAGAATGGCCTACGATCCGATCCTCGGCAACATCAAGCTGATTGCGGAAGCCTGGGACGCGGGCGGCATGTATCAGGTCGGAAGCTTTCCTGCCTACAACCGCTGGGCGGAATGGAACGGCAAGTACCGCGACTGCATGCGGGATTTCCTCAAGGGCAACTTTTGGACAGCACCGGAGGCGGCGCAGAGGATGATCGGTTCCACGGACCTGTATTACGGCGTATATAAAGGATATACTTCCTCTGTCAATTTTCTGACCTGCCATGATGGATTCACGCTGTATGATCTTTACTCGTACAACAGCAAACATAATGAGGCGAACGGCTGGGGAAATACCGACGGGGCAAATGATAACCGCAGCTGGAACTGCGGCTTCGAGGGAGACACGGATGATCCGCAGGTGCTGTCTCTGCGTTTCAGGATGATGCGCAACGCGATCACCGCCTTAATGTGCAGCAGAGGCACGCCGATGATTCTGTCAGGAGATGAGTTCGCGAACACGCAGTTCGGCAACAACAACGGATACTGCCAGGACAACGAGATCTCATGGCTGGACTGGAAGCTATTAGAGAAAAACCATGATTTCTTTGATTTTTACTGCTCAGTTATCGGTTTCCGGAAGAAACATCCCTGCATCAGCAGAAACATGGAGCCGGCAGAATCCGGCGTTCCTTCACTCGTCATTTCGGGTGCCGATCCGGATGACCATTTCATCAGCAAGGATACATCCGCGCTTGGCGTACTGTTTTCCGGCTATGATGAGGCAAGAGAGAAGGACGATGTCGTCTACATCATTCTGAACACGTTGTGGAAAGGACAGAAGGTCCGGCTGCCTTCTCTTCCGGAAGGCCACGCCTGGGGCATGTGCATCAACACGGCGGACCCGGACGGGAAATACTATTATGACGAGCCTGTCTATATGCAGGTGACATCCTTTATAATGACGGAGCGAAGCATTTGTGTATTTACGATGATCTGACACGGCTTATGCCGGGAGGTGAAAATGGCTGCGACAATACTCGTTGTAGATGATGAGAAAATGCTGAGGAAACTGGTCGGAGACTATCTTCGAAGATCCGGCTTTGAAGTGATCGAAGCCGGTGACGGTATGGAAGCTCTTCATAAATTCGAAGAGCACCCCGAAACAGCGCTTATCATCCTTGACGTGATGATGCCCGGCATGGACGGAATGCAGGTGACGAAAGAGATCCGAAGAAACTCCAAAGTGCCGATTATTATGCTGACCGCGCGAAGCGAGGAGCAGGACGAGCTGACGGGCTTCGATCTCGGCATCGATGAATATGTAACAAAGCCGTTCAGCCCGAAGACGCTGGTCGCGAGGGTGGAGGCGATCCTCCGAAGGTCCGGTGCACCTGTAAATGACGAACGGCTGAGTGCCGGCGGCATTGTCATCGACAAGGCTGCACATCAGGTGACGATTGACGGGAAAGAAATCGAGCTCTCTTTCAAGGAATTCGAGCTGCTGACTTATTTTCTGGAAAACAACGGGCGCGCGCTTTCCCGCGAAATTATTCTGAACCACGTATGGAACTACGACTATTACGGTGATCCCCGTACGATCGATACGCACGTCAAGAAGCTTCGCAGTAAAATGGGCGAAAAGGGCGAACTGATTCAGACCGTACGCAATATCGGTTACAAGTTTGAGGCTTGAGGAACTAGGCATGGAAACAAACAGAAAGCCTTTTTCCGGAAAGCGCCGCTATTCGATCCGGACAGAACTGACCTTCGTGTTCTTTCTTCTGATCGCCGGCGCGATCATGATCATTTTCCTCGCGAATACGTTCTTTCTGGAGCGGTATTATCTCAAGGACAAACAGAAAGCGCTGGATAAGGCTTACGTCAAGCTGAATCAGGCGGCCGCGGACAATTCCATAAGAACGTCGAAGTTTGGCGTTGAGCTGGTGCAGATTGCCAGCAAGGACAACATCGGCGTCATTGTGATGGATGACGACTCGAAAACGATCAAATACTATGCTTCCGACGCGGAAACCATGGTCAAACGGATGTGGGACAATATGTTCGAGAAAACCGACAGCCTCCCTTCCGGTTACAGCGAAGGCGAAGCCGATCAGTCGGAACATAATGGAAATTCTTCGGATGACCCGGGCGACTATTACATCGTAAAGCGTCTTCAGGATTCATACAATCAAAGAGTGCAGATTGTTCTGGACCGCAAGACAAGTACCCAGTATATGGAAATGTGGGGAATGCTCGGAGACGGCAGCTTTTACCTTCTCCGGACGGCGGTCGAAAGTATCCGGAAGAACTCGGGGACCGCGAACCACTTCATTATTCTTGTCGGAATCTGCGTGATTCTTCTCGGCGCTCTTGTTGCCGCACTCCTGGGGACCAGAATTACAAGGCCGATCCTGCAGCTGACACGGATCTCGCAGCGAATGAAGCTACTGGATTTCAGCGCGAGGTACGAAGGGGACGACAGAACAGAAATCGCAGAGCTCGGCGAGAATTTCAATGAGCTTTCCAGCACGCTTGAGAAGACAATTTCCGAGCTTAAAACCGCCAATAACGAACTGCGCAGCGATATCGAAAAGAAAGAGAAAATCGAGCAGATGCAGCGCGAGTTCATTGCCAATGTCACCCATGAGCTCAAGACGCCGATCGCCCTGATTCAGGGATACGCGGAAGGACTGCAGGACGGGATTGCGCAGGATGCGGACAGCCGCGATTTTTACACAGGCGTCATTCTGGATGAAGCCGGAAAGATGAACAAAATGGTGCAGAAACTCCTTACGCTGACGCATCTGGAATTCGGCAGTGAAAAGGCAGAAATGACCCGTTTTGACGCGGCGCAGCTGATTCTGAGCGAGCTTTCAAGCGCAGTACTTCTCGCGAATGAGAATGATATTCATGTCCGGATTACACAGGCGCAGACGGGATCCCAGGATGTCCATACCGATGAAACCGGCAGAATTTATCTTGATCAGGAGCTCTCACCGGTTTATGTGTGGTCGGATGAATTCATGACCGAAGAGGTTTTTCAGAATTACTTCAGCAACGCCGTCCACCACGCAAAGTCTGTGGAGAAGCAGGGGAGCGGGCAGAAGGACAAAGTCATTGACATACGCTTTGAACAGAAGGAAAATTGTGTTCGTATCAGCGTATTCAATACAGGAGATCCGATTCCGGAGGACTCTGTCGGGAGAATCTGGGAGAAGTTTTATAAGGTTGACAAGGCAAGAACAAGGGCATACGGCGGCTCCGGCGTAGGCCTTTCGATTGTGAAGGCGATCATGGAACTGCTGCATCAGGACTACGGCGTCATCAACTATGACAATGGTGTGGAATTCTGGTTTGAGCTTGAAACAGCGGCAAAATCGCGGCAGACGGCAGAGGAAACATAAATGACGGCGATTATCGATTACGGCGCGGGCAATATCAGAAGTGTGCAGAACGCGCTGCAGTACCTTGGAGAGGAAGCAGTACTGACCAGTGATCCTTCGGTGATTCTGTCTGCAGATCATGTCATTCTGCCGGGTGTCGGATCATTCGGGGATGCGATGGAACGGCTTCGCAGCGCGGACCTCACGGGGGTAATCCGTAAGCTGTGCGCCGGCGGCACGCCGTTTCTTGGCATCTGCCTTGGCTTGCAGCTGTTATTTGAACAGAGCGAGGAATCTCCGGGCGTATCCGGTCTTGGCATTCTGCCGGGCAGAATCGTGAGGATCCCGGAAGAGACTGACAGCGGAACAAGATATAAGGTTCCCGAAATCGGATGGAATAGTCTGACCTATCCCAATCATGGGCGGCTTTTTTCCGGCGTTCCGGAAGGCGCCTATGTCTATTTTGTCCATTCCTATTATCTGCAGTGCGCGGATTCTTCTCTTGTCACGGCCAGGACGAAGTACAGCACCATGATTGACGCTTCCGTCGAAAAGGGAAATGTGTTTGCCTGCCAGTTTCATCCGGAAAAAAGCGAGCGCATCGGCATGCAGATTCTGCGGAACTTTCTTTCCGTCAGGAAGGAGGGGGTATGCTGACCAGAAGAATTATTCCATGTCTGGATGTGAAAAACGGCCGGGTCGTCAAAGGCGTCAATTTCGTTTCGCTGCGCGATGCGGGAGATCCCGTGGAAGCCGGCGAGGCGTATTCCAAAGCGGGCGCCGATGAACTGGTCTTTCTGGATATCACGGCAACCAGCGATGCGAGGGCAACGGTGACGGACATGGTCCGCAGAGTCGCGCAGAGAGTCTTTATTCCGTTCACGGTCGGCGGCGGTATCCGGAGCGTGGACGATATGAAGGCCATCCTGCGGGAGGGAGCGGATAAGATCTCCGTGAACTCGGCAGCGGTTGAACGGCCGGAGCTGATCGCGGAGGGCGCCGAAAGATTCGGCTCCCAGTGCATCGTGACGGCAATTGACGCGAGGAGAAGAGTGCCGGAGGAAGGCCGCGCGTGGGAGCCGTCTGACGGCTGGACAGTCTACACTGCAGGCGGCCGACATGATACCGGCCTGGATGCGGTTGCCTGGGCAAAGAAAGCGGTATCTCTTGGAAGCGGCGAGCTTCTTGTGACCAGCATGGACTGCGACGGAACCAAGTCGGGATACGATATCGCTCTTACAAGAGCAATATCGGACGCTGTGCCGGTTCCCGTCATCGCTTCGGGCGGCGCCGGAACGAAAGAGCATTTTCTGGAAGCTTTGACAGAAGGCGGCGCCGACGCGGCTCTTGCCGCATCCTTATTTCATTTCAAAGAGCTTGAAATCAGCACACTGAAAGAATATCTTGACGGGCAGGGTATTCCGGTGCGGCTGTAATCAGAAACCCGCAGACAGAATCGAGGTAATTATGGTTTATATTCTGATGGATAAAGAACCGGAGAAGGTACTGCATTATTTTGAGGAAATCAGCGCGATCCCGCACGGTTCACGCCACACGAAACAGCTCAGCGACTATCTGGTTTCCTTCGCAAAAGACCGCGGACTCAAATGTGTGCAGGACAAGGCCGGCAATGTGATCATCTTCCAAAAAGGTTCCGCGGACTGCGGTAATGCCACGCCTGTCATCCTGCAGGGACACATGGACATGGTTCTCGAGAAAAACAGCTGCGTTACAACTGATCTGGCAACGCAGCCGATCCGCCTTGTCCTTGACGGTGATGAACTGCATGCTGACGGAACGACGCTCGGCGCCGACGACGGCATCGCGGTCGCCATGATGCTGGCAGTGCTTGATGACAAGACGCTGAAACACCCGCCTCTCGAGTGTGTTTTCACAACAGATGAGGAAATCGGTATGCTCGGCGCCGACGCGCTCGATGTATCCGTATTAAAGGGAAGGCGCATGATCAATCTCGACTCGGAAGAAGAAGGCGTCTTTACGGTCGGATGTGCGGGTGGCGCCGAAGAGCATTTTACATTTACCTTTGAAAGAACGCCGCGCTATGGGATGGTACTCCATCTGCATATAAGCGGACTTGCAGGCGGACATTCCGGCGCCTGCATTCATCTGGGACGCGCAAACGCAGATCTCTTAATGGGCCGTCTCCTTGCTAAAATTGACCGGAAAGTCAAATGCAGCCTGCTATCCGTCAGCGGCGGAACCAAGGACAACGCGATTCCCAGAGAATGTGACGCGCAGCTGATTTTTGATGACGGCGCGGCGATTAAAGAGGTGATTTCCATCATCGACAAGTTTACGGACCAGATCCGCAGGGAATATCAGGTCACCGATCCCGATGTGCAGATTACCTGCGACTGGACCGATCAGACGGAGCTGCCGGTGCCTGCGCTGTCAAGAGAGGACACGAAACGGATATTGAATTTCCTTATGCTTATCCCGAACGGCCTCGTGGAATCGGATCCTCTGATCAAGGATATGCCGCAGACATCGCTGAACCTGGGCATTGTATCAACAGATACCGATACCTTTCGGGCAGTTTCTCTTGTACGATCATCGATTAACTCGCAGAAGAAATATCTGATGCAGCGGCTGAAGTGCCTCGCAAAGGTGCTCTCCATGGATTTGGAGACGAAAGGAGAATATCCCGCATGGGAACGCGCGCGGCATTCAGAGCTCTGCGGGATTCTCGCCGGCATTTATAAAGAGCAGTATCACAAGGAGCCGGAAATTTCCGTAACGCATGGAGGGCTGGAATGCGGCCTGATCGCAGCGAAAGTCAGCGGCGGTCTCGACTGCGTATCGATCGGCCCTGATATGAGCGGCATCCATACACCATCGGAAAAGATCAGTCTGTCTTCAACGCAGAGACTCTGGCAGTTCCTGACTGCGGCGCTGCCCGCTCTCTGCGACAGGTAAAAAGCTATGGGTGAAATTGCAGGAGACTGGCTTCCCGCGGTGCAGGAAGAGTTCCATAAACCATACTATAAAGATCTGTACCTCTTTGTCCGGAAGGAATATGAAACGCATACGGTCTATCCGCCGGCTGAGGACATTTTCGATGCTTTGCATCTGACGCCGCTCTCGAACGTCCGGGTAGTTATCTTAGGTCAGGATCCGTATCATGAGCCGGGACAGGCGCACGGGCTTTGTTTTTCCGTGCAGCCGTCGCAGCCGGAAATACCGCCGTCTCTGCTCAATATTTACAAGGAGCTGCATGACGACGTCGGCTGTCACATGCCGGATAACGGCTGCCTGATACCGTGGGCGAAACAAGGCGTGCTGCTGTTGAACACGGTCCTTACGGTACGGGCGCATCAGGCGAACTCGCACAGGGGAAAAGGCTGGGAACAGTTTACGGACGCGATCCTTGAAGCCGTGAACCGGCAGGACCGCCCGGTTGTCTACATGCTGTGGGGGTCACAGGCACAGGCGAAGATCCCGATGCTGACAAATCCTCGGCATCTGATTCTGAAGGCGCCGCATCCGAGTCCTTTGTCCGCGTACCGCGGATTTTTCGGCTGCCGTCATTTCAGCAGATGCAACGAGTTCCTGATATCGCACGGAGAAAAGCCGATTGACTGGCAGATTCCGAACGTGCATAATGCTTAGTTAAGACGGTTGCAGCCGGCAGAACAGACATGTATCCGCGCCGGAAGGAGAAGACGGATGAGGAAAGTACCTTTTATTACAAGAGAGCAGGCAGAACAGATTGACAGTAAGTTTCCGACTCCCTTTTATATTTATGATGAACGGGGAATCCGGGAGAACGCGGAAAGGGTGAGGGAAGCATTTTCCTGGAATCCGGGCTTCCGCGAGTATTTCGCGGTCAAGGCGACGCCGAATCCGTATATTATGAAGATTATGCAGGATTATGATTTCGGATTCGACTGTTCGTCATCGGCGGAGCTTGTTTTGTCGGATGCGGTCCATGCGGACGGAGAGCACATCATGTTCTCTTCGAACGATACACCGGATGAGGAGTATCTGCAGGCGAGATCACTCGGGGCAATCATCAACCTCGATGATATTACGCATATCGAGACGCTGGACCGTCTGTTTGCAGGAAAATTTCCGGAAACCATGAGCTGCCGTTATAATCCGGGCGGTGTTTTCCGCATGAGCAACGGCATTATGGACAACCCCGGTGATTCCAAATACGGGATGACCAAGGCTCAGCTTTTTGAAGCCTATGAAATGCTCAAAGCCCGCGGTGTCCGGCATTTCGGACTGCACGCGTTCCTTGCCAGCAATACGGTGACAAATGAATATTATCCGCAGCTTGCCGGACAGCTTTTCGAGCTGGCGGCGGAGATTCATGAGGCGCTCGGTATTCATTTCGCTTTCATAAATCTTTCCGGAGGTGTCGGCATTCCGTATACGCCGGACGGCACGCCGAACGATATTATGAAAATCGGAGAGGGCGTACATGAGCAGTACGACAGGATTCTGGTACCTGCCGGCATGGGAGACGCCGCCGTCTATACCGAGATGGGCCGCTTTATGCTGGGACCGTATGGCGCGCTCGTCACGAAGGCAATCCATGAAAAACATATTTACAAGGAGTACATCGGCGTCGACGCCTGCGCTGCCAACCTGATGCGGCCGGCAATGTACGGTGCGTATCATCATATCACGGTGCTCGGCAGGGAAGATGCGGTCTGTGACCATCTATATGATGTGACAGGGTCTTTATGCGAAAACAACGACAAATTTGCGATTGACCGCATGCTCCCGGAAATTAAGATGGGAGATTACCTGTATATTCATGATACCGGCGCGCATGGCTTCGCGATGGGATACAATTACAACGGAAGGCTCTGGAGCTGTGAGCTGCTTCTGAAAGAGGACGGCACCGTGCAGCAGATCCGGAGAGCCGAAACACTGCAGGATTATTTTTCCACATTTGATACAACGGAGTTTGCATCGGCGCTTGGTCTGTGATAAAATCACTTGGTACGTCCCGGAAATGACAGTATTTCCGGGAACTCTGCTGGAATGGCGGAATCGGTAGACGCGACAGACTCAAAATCTGTTTTCCGAAAGGGAGTGAGGGTTCGAGTCCCTTTTCCAGCATATAAAAAGGGCGTGAGAACCGCGGGAATACGCGGGGCTCATGCCCTTTTCACGTTGCGCTCCGGAAGGCATCCGGGGCATGCAGACAGATTTAAACCTGAAGACGCGAAAGATCGTCAAAGAAAGAAGGATAGCTGATTGCGACGCAGTTCTCATCATCCAGCGTTGTCTCGCCGTCCGCGAGCAGAGATGCGACCGCCATGCTCATGGCAATCCGGTGATCCTTAAAGGATTTCACGGCACAGCCGTGCAGCGTTCTTCCGCCGCGGATGATGAAGCCGTCTTCTGCCGGCGTGATGTCAGCGCCCATCGCCCGGAGGTTTTCCGTCATTGCAGCGATCCTGTCAGACTCTTTGACTTTCAGCTCGGCGGCGTCCCGGATCACCGTTTCGGAAGAAGCCGCACAGGCCATGACCGCGATGACAGGGAGCTCGTCGATCAGCGTCGGAATCATATCCTTTTCAATCACGGTTCCGTGCAGCGAAGAAGCGGTAATATGCAGGTCCGCGTATGGCTCTGCCGTATCAGTTTCATTCAGAATTTCAATGTTTCCGCCCATGGCTCTCGCGGCTCTGATAATGCCGTCTCTTGTCGGATTTGTCCCGACATTGTGAAGCACAATATCGCTGCCCGGCACCAGAAGCGCCGCTGCAATAAAATAAGCCGCGGATGAAATATCGCCCGGAACCTTGATTTCACCAGGCGAATACAGCTCGTCCGCAGGGCGGACGGAAGCAGTCAGCCCGTCATTCTTTACATCAGCACCGAATGCCCGCAGCATCCGCTCTGTGTGGTCACGGGAGAGCGCAGGCTCTGTAAAGGAAGTAGCCGCATCTGCATATAAGCCTGCGCAGAGAACGGCGGATTTTACCTGTGCGGATGCCACCGCCGACTTCCAGTCAATACCGTGCAGTGCTCTTCCCTCAATCCGCAGCGGTGCGCAGCCGTCCTGATTCATGCTGACAATGGAGGCTCCCATCTTTGTCAGAGGATCAATCACGCGTTTCATCGGCCGCCGGTTTACGGATTCATCACCTGTAAGAAAAGATGTAAACGGCTGCGGCGCGAGTATCCCGCAAAGAATCCGGGTCGTCGTTCCACTGTTCTGCGTGTACAGAACGACTCTTCCGGCGGACGGATAGAGCCCCCGCATCCCGGCACCGTGGATGATCACATCCTGCGGTTTTTCCCATGTCCTTTCGATCGACACGCCAAGCCGGCCGAAACAATCCAGTGTCGCGCCTACATCTGCGCTGTCCAGAATATCGCGGACTCTCGTAGTGCCCTTTGCGAGAGAACCGAACATGACGGCCCTGTGGGAGATCGATTTATCGCCGGGGACGGTCAGTTCACCGCGCAGCGGCCCGTGTTGATTTAATGTAAGCATTGCATGCACCTCAAAGATAAATTGTGTAATTGCGGGTTCTTAAAATATCCGCGGCTTCCGTCTGATCGCTTTCCGAATAGAATTCCACGCGCAGAACGCCCTGCTGATATTCTCTGTTATGTGTGATGCCGATATTCTTGATATTTACGCTGTTGACGGCAAGGAGTGTAACAACTTCGGCGAGCGATGCGGGGTGATCCTCGATGTCCACATGGATGACAAAGCTCCGGTCCCTCGCGCCGCTCCCAGTCTCGGCGAAACTGCCGCGGTATCTGCGCGCGCTGTCAAAGAAATTGTAGATATCTTCGGAGCTGCCGCTCGCGATACTGTCTTTGATCTGTTTCAGAATCCCGATATAGGAATCGAGAAGTTTTACGATATTCCCGCTGTTGGTCAGGCAGATTTCCCGCCACATTTCAGCCGAAGACGAGGAAATCCTCGTAATGTCCTTGAAGCCGCCGGCCGCAATCGCGTGCATGACAGCATCCGGATTATCGGAGCGCCGCACCAGTTCCACGAGGGAAGCACTGACGACATGCGGTACATGGCTGATACCCGCAACCGCGAAATCATGGAAAGAAGGTTCCAGGAGCAGCGGCAGGGACCTGATGCCCTCGACAAAACTGCAAAGAAGAGCTGTTTTATCCTGTCCGGCAGCCGGCTCAGGCGTCAGCAGGTAGTAGGCGTTTTCCAGAAGCGAAGCGCTGGAATTACGGTACCTTGTCCGCTCGGAACCGGTCATCGGATGTCCGCCGATGAAAAACTTTGAAAGGCCGGCCTCCCGGACATGCCGGTGAATGTCGCTTTTGGTCGAACCGATATCCGTCAAAACAGCGCTGTTTTTTAAATACGGTGCGATCTCCGCAAGGTTTTCTGCGTTTTTCTGCACGGGCGCGCACAGAAAAACGATATCGCAGTCCGAAAACGCCTCTCCGTTGAACGGATGGCCGTTCTTCACCTCTTCCTTACAGTGGCCGTCATTTACAACGCCCTCGTCCCGCGCCTGCCGCAGCGCGTCTTCCGACGGGTTGTAGGCGGTAATCCGCGCCCCCGGCCAGTAGAGGCGGATGGCTTTCGCAATCGAGCCGCCGATCAGGCCGAGTCCTATGAAGCCGAAATGAAACCGGTTGAAATCTGTCATGCTGTATCTCCTATGCCTTGGGCTAAGCCCGGAATAACGGGTTTATTTTACCACCTGACACGCCGGTGCGCACGGCGTTTCTTGGCATTAAGGCGGGTGTTTCCCTGCGTCACGCCGGGCCTGTAAACACGGCCTTTATTGACATTGCGATTGACGGGTTCTATTATGAAGAACATACGCGTTTGTTATGAACGGAGGAAAGAAAATGAGATATAATTTCAGGAAAATCGAGCCGAAATGGCAGAAGGCCTGGGCTGACGCACAGGCTTTCAAGGCAGTCGATTTTGATAAAAGACCGAAATGGTACGGGCTCGTCGAGTTTCCGTATCCGTCCGGCGCGGGCATGCACGTAGGCCATATCAAGGCATATTCGAGCATTGAGGTTCTCGCGAGAAAGAGAAGGATGCAGGGATACAACGTGCTGTTTCCGATCGGCTTTGATTCTTTCGGCCTGCCGGCGGAAAACTACGCGATCAAGACGAACACGCACCCGCACATCATTACGGAGAAGAACATTGCGCATTTTTCGGAACAGCTGCGCAAGGTCGGCTTCTCGTTCGACTGGAGCCGCGAATTCGCGACCTCGCGCCCCGATTATTATAAATGGACACAGTGGATTTTCCTGAAACTGTTTGAGCACGGGCTTGTTTTCCGCTCGAAAACGCTGGTCAATTACTGCCCGCACTGCAAGGTTGTCCTTTCCAACGAGGACTCGCAGGGAGGCAAGTGTGATATCTGCCACAGTGATGTCATTCAGCTTTCGAAGGACGTCTGGTTCCTGCGCATCACTGAATACGCAGATAAGCTGCTTGAGGGACTGCAGCATGTTGATTATCCCGAATCTGTGAAGCAGCAGGAAATTTCCTGGATCGGCAGATCGGAAGGAACGTTTGTGGATTTTCAGGTCGCGGATCAGGACGGAGCTGCTCTTGGAGACAAACTCGAAGTCTATACGACAAGGTGCGATACGCTTTACGGTGTGACCTTTATGGTCGCCGCACCCGAGCATCCGCTTCTTGACAAATATAAAGACAGAATTACCAACTGGGATGCGGTTGAAGCGTACCGCGAAGAGTGCGCGAAGAAGACCGAATTCGAACGCACACAGCTCGTCAAGGACAAGACCGGTGTAAAGATTGAAGGCCTCACCGCGGTCAATCCGATCACAGGCAGTCAGATTCCGCTGTTTATCGCGGATTATGTCATGATGGGATACGGCACCGGCGCGATTATGGCGGTGCCCGCGCATGACCAGAGAGATTACGACTTTGCGAAGGCATTTCATGTACCGATCGTGCAGGTCATTAAGGGCGGCGATATCTCGAAGGAAGCTTATACCGGTGACGGTGAGATGATTAATTCCGGCGTTCTGAACGGGCTTACGAACAAGAAAGATTCGATCGCGAAGATGCAGGAATACCTGAAGGAAAAGGGTATCGGCAGGAAGGGCGTGCAGTACAAGATGAAGGACTGGGCGTTCAACCGGCAGAGATACTGGGGAGAGCCGATCCCGCTGATTCATTGCCCGAAGTGCGGCACCGTGGGTGTTCCGGAAAACGAGCTGCCGCTTACGCTGCCGGATGTCGAAAATTTCGAGCCCGGACAGGACGGAAAGAGTCCTCTCGCAGCGATTGATTCGTTCGTGAACTGCACATGCCCGAAGTGCGGCGGACCCGCAAAGAGAGAGACGGACACGATGCCGCAGTGGGCGGGATCTTCCTGGTATTTCCTGCGCTTCTGCGATCCGCACAATGACAAGGCATTCGCGGACCGGAAAAAGCTCGATTACTGGATGCCGGTTGACCACTATAACGGCGGCATGGAGCATGTGACGAGACACCTTCTGTATTCAAGGTTCTGGCATCATTTCCTCTATGACATCGGAGAGGTCGGCACACCTGAACCCTACGCAAAGAGAACCTATCAGGGAATGATCCTCGGCGCGGACGGAGAGAAAATGTCCAAGTCCAAGGGGAACGTCATTGATCCTGTAGATATTGTCGATCAGTACGGTGCGGATACACTGCGTACCTATGTCATGTTCATGGGAGATTACGGAAGCGCTGCGCCGTGGTCCGATGAGTCGCTCAAAGGCTGCAAACGTTTCCTTGAACGCGTAGCCGGCTTTGAAGAATTCGTGAATGCGCAGAAGGAAGATCCGGAGCTTGAGGCAAAGCTTCACAAGACGATTCGCAAGGTCAGCGAAGACATTGAGAATATGAAGTTCAATACGGCGATTGCCGCATTGATGACGCTGACCAACGAATACTACAAAGCGGGAAGTGTCACGAAAGAAGATGTCCGTATCTTCATTCAGCTGCTCTCGCCTTTCGCGCCGCATCTGACCGAGCAGATGTGGGAAGATCTCGGATATAATCCGGACGGGAAAACCTTCTGCACGCTTTCCAAATGGCCCGAATATGACGAGGAGAAGACCAAAGACGCCACGGTTAAGATGGGCGTGCAGGTCAACGGCAAAGTCCGCGGAACCATTGAGGTGGACGCGGGCGCTTCGAAGGAAGAGGTTCTTGCTGCCGGAAAAGCACAGGAGAACGTTTCCAGATTCCTTGAGGGCAAGACAATTGTCAAGGAAATCTATGTTCCCGGAAAGATCCTCAATATTGTCGTAAAATAATGTGCTTCCGCGCGTCTATTATGGGAGAGGCAGCAGGAATGCTGCCTCTTTTGTTGCGTTTGCATAAATATAACTTGTATATGCTGCGGCAATTCGTTAAAATATACATTAGATTTTGCGGTCCCGAAATGAAAAAACACGGGAAAATCAACAATTGTATTGGAGGCTGCAACGTATGAAAGTTTACACAACTGACAAAATCAGAAACGTCGTAATCCTCGGACACGGCAGCGCAGGCAAGACAACTCTGACAGAGGCTATGGCTTATCTGGGCGGTCTGACTTCGAGAATGGGGAGAGTCGAAGACGGAACTACAATCAGTGACTTCACAAAGGAAGAGCAGAAGAGAGAGATTTCGATCAGAACTTCTCTGATTCCGGTTGAATGGAATGATTACAAGATCAATATTCTGGACACACCCGGTTATTTTGATTTCATAGGCGAAGTGGAAGAGGCATTGAGTGTTGCCGACGGGGCCATCATCGTCGTTTCCGGAAAATCCGGTATAGAGGCAGGTACGGAGAAAGCCTGGGAACTGTGCGAGAAGTATCATCTTCCGAGAATGTTCTTTGTCACAGATATGGATATTGACAGTGTTTCCTACCGTCAGACGATTGAAGATCTGACCGCTGTCTATGGCAAGAAAATCGCGCCGTTCAACATGCCGGTCCGCGAAGGCGGAAAGCTTACGGGATATGTCAACGTCATTCAGAAGAAAGCGTTCCGTTATGAGAACAAGGAAGCGCTTGCCTGCGATGTCCCGGATTACGCGCGGGAATACATGGATCAGTATAATGACACACTGATGGAAGCGGTCGCTGAAACCTCCGAGGAGTTCATGGACCGGTATTTCAGCGGTGATACTTTCTCGGAAGCCGAAATCCGTACAGCGGTCCGTCTTTCCATTCAGGATGGCACAATTGTTCCTGTTGAAATGGGGTCCGGTCTTCTTGGTCTTGGCGTTTACACTCTGCTCGACGATATCATCAAATACATGCCGTCTGCGGAGAGCCGCAAGGTCAGCGGTATCAACATCAAGACAAACGAAATCTTCGAGGCGAATTTCGATGTTCTGAAGCCTAAAACCGCGTTTGTATTCAAGACAATCGTAGATCCGTTCATCGGCCGCTACAGCCTGATTAAGGTACGCTCCGGCGTTTTAAAGACCGATGATCTTCTTTATGACAGCCGGACAGATACGGAACTGCGCTGCGGCAAGCTTTATATTCTGCAGGGCAACAAGTCTTCGGAGATTCCGGAGCTGCATGCGGGAGATCTCGGTGCTCTGGCGAAGCTCGGCGATGTCGCAACCGGCGATACGCTGTCTACAAAGGCAACGCCGGTTATGTACCCGAAGATGGATCTTTCCGTCCCGTATACGTATCTGCGTTACCGTGCCGTCAACAAGGGAGATATCGACAAGATCGCGCAGGCAATGGCGAAGATTGCGGCAGAAGATCCCACCTTCCGCTCGGTCAACGACTCCGCGAACGGCCAGTCTCTGATTTACGGCATGGGAGATCTCCATCTGCAGATCATTCAGTCGATGCTCAAGAACGAATACAATGTCGCGGTCGAGGTTGAAAAGCCCAAGGTTGCGTTCCGCGAGACGATCAAGAAGACATCGGATGTCGAATACAAATACAAGAAGCAGACCGGCGGACACGGACAGTACGGTCATGTCAAGATCCGGTTCAGTCCGTCCGGTGATCATACAAAGCCGTATGAATTCGAGGAAGAGGTTGTCGGTGGCGCGATCCCGAAGAACTATTTCCCTGCAGTCGAAAAGGGTATTGCGGAGTCCGTACAGAGAGGACCGCTTGCCGCGTATCCGGTTGTCGGCGTGAAGGCAGTTCTGTACGACGGCTCGTATCATCCGGTTGATTCTTCGGAGATGGCCTTCAAGACGGCCGCCAAGCAGGCATTCAAGAACGGCTTTATGGAGGCAGGGCCTGTTTTGCTCGAGCCCATCGTTTCCCTGAAGGTCATTGTTCCGGATACCTATACCGGCGATGTTATGGGCGATCTGAACAAACGCCGCGGCAGAGTTCTCGGCATGAATCCGGACGGAGGTGGCAAGCAGATCATTGAAGCCGAAGTTCCGCAGATGGAGCTTTTTGATTACTGCACATCGCTTCGTTCGATGACCGGCGGCCGTGGAGAATACAGCTATGAATTTGCCCGCTACGAGCAGGCTCCTTCCGATGTCCAGAGCAGGGAAGTTGCCGCGAGAGCGGAGAAGGCAGCCGAAGGATTTGCGGAAAGTTAACTGCCGGAAATATAATTTCACAAATCATTGGGGGAAGATGCCGCCGCGCTTTACGCAGCGGCATCTTCTTTCGGCAGAAATTCCGGATAAAGGAGCAGGAGTTATGTCCCCGAAGTATACAAAAGAACTGAAAAGGCTGATTGTCGTCATTCTGGCAGCGCTATTGATGTCCGTGAACATCCGCACTTTTGTGCGGACCGGCGGTCTGTACCCGGGCGGTGCGACAGGACTTACGATTCTGATCCAGAGAGTTGTCGAGCTTTATCTGCATGTCGAGCTTCCGTATACACTAATCAATATTCTGACCAACGCAGTTCCCGTTTATATCGGCTTCCGTTTCATTGGCAGAAAATTCACTTTGTACTCTCTGCTCATGATTCTTTTAAACGGCTTTTTCGTCGATCTGCTGCCGGCGTATGCCCTCACTTACGACACGCTCCTGATCAGTATCTTCGGCGGCATCATCAACGGTATCGCGATCAGTATGTGCCTTTCGGTAGACGCCACCAGCGGCGGCACGGATTTTATCGCAATCTACCTTTCCCAGAAAAAGGGCGTGGATTCGTTCAATATCATTCTGGGCGTCAATGTTGTAATTCTGGCTGCGGCCGGACTGATTTTCGGCTGGGATAAAGCGCTGTACTCGATCGTTTTCCAGTATGTTTCGACGCAGACACTGCATCTTCTGTACCGCAATTACCAGCAGCAGACCCTGTTCATCATTACCGAAAAGCCGGACGAAGTGTGCCGCACCATGTATGATGTCTGCCACCATGGCGCTACGATTCTGGACGCGAAAGGCTCTTACAGGCATACATCCAGAGAACTGGTCTATTCGGTCGTCTCCGGCACCGATGAAAAGAAAGCCATTCAGGCGATTCGCAGTGTTGATCCGGACGCTTTCATCAATTCCATAAAAACCAGCGAACTTCGGGGAAATTTCTATATGCAGCCGAAAGACTGAGATCTGCTGCCGCCTTCCTGTCCCTGTTTGCTGATCTTTGATTGACTTTGATGTACTATGTGTATACAATAATACATACATTTACGAAAAGCCCGTCGAAAGATTCGCGGTAGAAAGAGGACAGCAATGGTTACCGAGACGTTTGAAAACCGGCCGGTTTCGATGAACGGCCATAACAATCTGCTCCAGATCGAAGAGCACATGTACATTCTGGACGATGTGAAGAAGCCGAATGTCTTCCGTCAGATGTTTCCTTATTCGGAGGTTCCAAAGATTCCGTTTAATGACAGAACCGTACCCAAATTCATGCCGAAGGATATCTGGATTACAGACACTACGTTTCGTGACGGACAGCAGTCACGCGCTCCTTACACTACGGATCAGATCGTTCACATCTTTGATGAATTTCATAAGCTCGGCGGCCCGAACGGACTGATCCGGGCATGCGAGTTTTTCCTGTACAGCAAGCAGGATAGAGACGCCGTATATAAATGCATGGAGCGGGGATATGCATTCCCGCAGGTCACCAGCTGGATCAGGGCCAGTCATGAAGATTTCAAGCTGGTGAAGGAAATGGGCATGAAAGAGACCGGCATCCTGGTATCCTGTTCCGATTACCATATCTTTTTAAAACTCCGGATGACCAGAAGAGAAGCCATGGAGCATTATCTCTCGGTTGTCAGGGACTGCCTCGAACAGGGGATCAGCCCGCGGTGTCATCTTGAGGACATCACAAGAGCCGATATCTACGGATATGTCGTTCCTTTCTGCCTCGAGCTGATGAAGCTGCAGAAGCAGTACGGAATTCCTATCAAAATCCGCTGCTGCGACACCATGGGCTATGGCGTCAATTACAGCGGCGCGGTTATTCCCCGCTCGGTTCCCGGCATTATATACGCGATTCACACGCACGCCGGCGTTCCCTGCGAGCAGCTCGAGTGGCACGGACACAATGATTTTTACAAAGCCGTCGTCAACGCGAGCACTGCATGGCTTTACGGCTGCAGCGGCGTAAACTGCTCCTTATTCGGTATCGGAGAGCGAACCGGCAATACGCCGACAGAGGCAATGGTTTTCGAGTATGCGCAGCTGCGGGGTACGCTGGATGGTATGGACACAACGGTCATCACAGAACTCGCCGATTATTACGAAAAGGAAATCGGTTATCAGATCCCGCCGCGGACACCGTTCGTCGGACGCAACTTTAACGTAACGCGGGCAGGCATCCACGCGGACGGCCTTTTAAAGAACGAGGAGATCTACAATATCTTCGATACCGGAAAATTTCTCGGAAGGCCGCCGGTCGCTGCAATCTCCAATACCTCGGGTCTGGCCGGCATCGCTTTATGGATCAACCATTATTTCCGCCTGCCGAAGGACAGACAGGTGGACAAGAAGAGTCCTCTGGTCGAAGCCGTCAAAACATGGGTCGATGAACAATACGCGGGCGGTCGTGTTACTGTTATGACCGACGAAGAGCTTCTTGCTGAAATTGACAAAGCGGCCACGGAGCTCGGACTGGATCCCGCACATGGAAGACTTTTATGAGAAAGAGCGGCACAAAGAAAAACGGGAGGCGGAACGGAATGAATGACTACGATGTCCGGCATGATGTGAGCGACAAGTATTCACTGCGCGGGCGTGTTTTTCATAAGATCAGGGAAGACATTCTCAACGGCAACTATAAAGAGAACGAAGAGCTCAAGGAGGTAACGATCGGGCAGGAGCTCGGGGTATCGAGAACTCCCGTCAGAGAAGCTCTGCGGCAGCTGGAGCTGGAAGGCCTTGTGGAAATCATTCCAAACCGGGGCGCGTTTGTCACCGGAATTCAGGCGAAGGATGTGCATGATATTTATATGATCCGCTCCAGACTGGAGGGACTGTGCGCGCGCTGGGCCTGTGATTACATCACCAAAGAGCAGATGGACGATATGGAAGAAAACCTTTATCTGGCGGACTTCCACGCGAAAAAGGGCAATATGGAGCAGATGGCTCAGCTCGACAATAATTTCCATATGATCCTGTACGCGGCAGGAAACTCCAAAATGCTCGAGCATCTTCTGATCGATTATCACCAGTATGTTCTGCGGATCCGCAGAAAGACGCTCTCAACGCTCGACAGAGCACTCGCTTCGAACGCGGAGCACCGCGCGATTATGGAAGCCATCAAGGCAAAAGATCCGGAGAAGGCCGAAGCCCTTGCCGCAGAGCATATGCGCAATGCTTATGATAATATGGTCAGGAACGGCCTTTATGATCTTTACAAAAACTAGGGGGGATAACACCATGGAAAAGATCCGAATGACAACGCCGCTTGTCGAGATGGACGGCGATGAAATGACCAGAATCATCTGGAAAATGATAAAAGATGATCTGCTGCTTCCGTTTATCGACCTGAAGACAATTTATTATGACCTGGGACTGAAAAACCGTGACGCTACCGGTGATCAGGTAACGCTCGAGGCTGCGAAGGCGACAGAGCAGTACGGCGTTGCCGTCAAGTGCGCAACCATCACACCGAACCGCGCGAGGATGGAAGAGTATCATCTGAAGGCGCTCTACAAGAGCCCGAACGCAACGCTGCGATCAGCTCTGGACGGTACCGTTTTCCGCGGACCTATCATTGTCCGCGGAATTGACCCGTATGTACGCACATGGAAGAAGCCGATAATGCTCGCAAGACACGCTTACGGTGATGTCTATAAGAACTCGGAAATCAAGATCGGCGGGGCCGGGAAGGCGGAGCTGGTCTATACAGAGAAAGATACCGGCATCGAGCACAGACAGCTGATTCATGAATTTGCGGGACCGGGGATTGTACAGGGCATTCACAACACAGAACGCTCGATCAGAAGCTTTGCAAGGACCTGTTTTCAGTATGCGCTCGATCAGAAGATGGATCTGTGGTTTTCCACAAAAGACACGATTTCTAAAACCTATGACGGGACCTTCAAGGAGATTTTCGAAGAGGTCTACAGAAAGGAATATAAAGACAAGTACAAAGCGGCCGGTATCACCTACTTCTATACGCTGATTGACGACGCGGTCGCCCGGGTCATCCGTTCGAAGGGCGGTTTTGTCTGGGCTCTCAAGAATTATGACGGTGATGTCATGAGTGATATGCTCGCAACCGCTTTCGGATCGCTTGCGATGATGACGTCCACGCTGGTTTCTCCGCACGGCGCCTATGAATATGAAGCCGCGCACGGAACCGTGCAGCGCCATTACTACAAATATCTCAAGGGCGAAAAGGAATCCACAAACTCCGTCGCAACGATATTCGCGTGGACCGGCGCACTGAAAAAAAGAGGCGAACTGGACGAAAACGAGGCGCTTGTTCATTTCGCAAAGTCTCTGGAAGAAGCTACAATAGAGACGATCGAAAGCGGAAAAATGACCGGTGACCTCGCTGCGATTACAACACTTCCAAATGTGACTACACTGAACACCGAAGAGTTTATACTCGCGATCCGCGATACATTGACTGCAAAACTTGCCTGATACAAAGGGGATGCTGTATTAGCGTTATTTTCAGCTGATACAGCATCCCCTTTATTACAAATTCCGCTGCGACAGTGTCAATGCAGAGCCTCCCAGGTTTCATATAGCTTTTCGAGCCTTGCCTCATTTTCGGTCTGTTCCTTCTGCAGAAGATTCAGCTTCGCGATGTCGCAGCAGTTCTCGGGAAGTGCCATTTCTTCGATGATTTGGCTGTTCCTGTCTTCGAGAGCAGAGATGGCGGCTTCACACTTTGCAAGGTCATTTTGTTTTTTCCGAAGCCGTGCCTGTTCTTCCTTCTGCCGTTTATAATCCTCGGCGCCGGCGCTTCGTCCGTTCTCCTCCTGCTCCACCGAAGAATCCGGGGCAGATGGCTGCGGCAGGCTCTGACAGCCGTCGCTTTGCATTGCGCGCAGCTCGTCCCGGATCAGTTTTTCCTCGAGCTCCGGCTGCTTCTGCAGGAAACGGTCATAATTGCCGATGTATTTATCCGGCACTGCCTGCTCGCCGCTGCCTTTATAATCCAGCAGAAGGTTCTGTGTCAGATGCATGATTCTGCTCGCGGTGTGGTTGATGAAATACCGGTCATGAGAGACATAGAAGACGGTGCCTTCATAATTGTTGAGCGCGTTCTCGAGTATTTCCTTCGACACCATATCCAGGTGGTTTGTCGGCTCGTCCAGAAGCAGAAAATTCGCTTCCGAAAGCATGAGCTTGGCGAGTGACACACGGCCCTTCTCGCCGCCGGACAGATCGCCGATTTTCTTGAAGACATCATCGCCTGTAAACAGAAACGACGCGAGAAGGTTCCGGATCTCGGTGTTTGTCATATCCGGATGAGCTTCGGCAATTTCGTCAAACACCGTGTTCGTGTCTGTCAGTACATGATGCTCCTGATCGTAATAACCGATATGCACGTTGGTGCCGAAACGTACCGTTCCATCGTCCGGTGAAAGCTGTCCGATGATGATCTTGAGGAGCGTTGACTTACCGGTTCCGTTATCACCCAGAAGAGCAACATGCTCACCCCGGCGGACATCGAAGGTTACATCCGTAAAAAGAAGTTTGGGTGCAAACTTCTTCGTCAGATGCCGTACGGCCATGACATCATTTCCGGAGCGGATGCAGGGGCGCAGAACGAGGCGCATATCGTCGCGCAGCTCCACAGGCTTTTCAATGACTTCCTTTTTATCGAGAAGCTTCTGTCTGCTCTCCGCACGTTTGATGGATTTCTCGCGGTTGAACTGCCGGAGCTTTGCAATGACTTCTTCCTGATGACGGATCTCCGCCTGATTGTTCAAATACTGATGCCAGGCTTCCTTCCGCATGGCTTCTTTGCGCGCCGCGTACCAGGAATAATTTCCGGGAAAAACAATGGCTTTCGTATTCTCGATTTCAATGATTTTGGTGACTGTTTTATCCAGAAAATACCGGTCATGGGATACGATCAGAACCGTTCCCTTATAATTGGACAGATACGTTTCCAGCCAGCGGATAGAGCGTATGTCCAGATGGTTCGTCGGTTCGTCAAGCAGCATAAGATCCGGTTTCTCCAGAAGGAGCTTTGCGAGCGCCGCACGGGTTTTCTGACCGCCCGAGAGCGTTTGGATGCTCTGGCCGAATTCGCTTTCCGTAAAGCCGAGGCCGCGCAGTATACCGGTGATTTCCCCTTTGTAGGCGTAACCGTCAAGATCTCTGAATCTCGTCACCAGCTGATTGTATTCATCCAGAAGCTCTGACAGCTCGTCGCCCTGCAACTGCGTCATCAAAACTTCGTCGCGGGCGATTTTGTCCTCCATCTCCACGATATCTCTGCGCACATCCAGCAGTTCTTCGTAGATTGTGCGATCGGAAGAAAGATTCTGATTCTGCGCGAGATATCCAAGTGCGGTGTCTTTTGAAACGGACACCGTGCCTTCGTCACTTTTCATTTCTCCGGTAATGATTTTCAACAGCGTTGATTTGCCGGCGCCGTTGATGCCGACAATCGCGGCCTTTTCTCCCTTCTCGAGGTGAAATGTGACATCGGTCAGAACAGGAACTTCGAGAAAAGATTTTGATATATGATGACAAGAGAGAATCATCGGTGTACTCCTTATTACATTGACACATTTTTAACACAAAACTATAATATATATAGTCAGCATTCTTAAATTAATACATTTTCAGCATAATAGCAAAGAAAGTTTAATAATGACTAAGCAGAAAGAAATTTCATCGGCTGTAATTGCGAGACTTCCCAGATATTACCGGTATCTCGGTGACCTGCGTGACAACGGAGTAGAGCGCATATCATCTCTGGAACTGAGCCGCATGATGAATGTGACCGCCTCGCAGATCCGTCAGGATTTCAATCATTTCGGCGGCTTCGGCCAGCAGGGATATGGCTATAATACAGAGTATCTGTACTCGGAGATCGGAAAAATTCTGGGTCTGGACCACAAGCATAACATGATTCTTGTGGGTGCCGGGAATCTCGGCTCCGCTCTGATCAAATATATGAATTTCAGAAACCGCGGATTTTATTTCAAGGCGGCATTTGATATCAATGAGGCGCTGTACGACAGGCAGATCGCGGGTATTGATGTTTATCCGATGGAACGCATGGCTTCGTACATCCGGGATAATTCGATTGATATCGCCGTTTTGACGATACCAAAGGCGCAGGCCGTCAAGGTAGCCGAGGTTCTATCCGGGTGTCCGATCAAAGCAATCTGGAATTTCGCGCACACGGACCTGAATCTGCCGGGCAGAATCAAAGTGGAGAACGTGCATCTGTCCGATTCTCTGATGCGGCTGTCCTACGAAATCCACCGCTATGAAGAAAGCGTATCGGAGCAGAACAGCGCGGCACAGGCAGAAGAAAACTGATTCCTATTAGGTTCCTCGGGGAACGATCATTCAGCCGGGCCGGCAGGTCCGGCTGAATTCACTTTCAGACAGGAGGAATGTACATGCAGTATTTACTTACAGCAGAACAGATGCGGGCAGCCGATGCGCAGGCAAGTGAGAAATTCAGAATCCCGTCCATAGTACTGATGGAGCGTGCGGCTCTTTCGCTTGCAGACGAGGTAATGAAAAATGTCGCGCCGGACGCGGAAGTTATTATTGCCGCGGGAAACGGCAATAACGGAGCCGACGGGCTCGCTGCCGGCAGAATCCTCTGTGAGCGCGGGATGCATGTCCGGTTTTACTGCAGTCTGATACAGGCGGATGGAACGCTTTCTCCAGGCAGGACAACGGACTCTATGAAGACACAGCTTTCGATTCTTCGTGCGTACGGATATACGGTTCATCCGCTGGAAGAGTTGTCTGCTTCAGGCAGCAAAACACCGGATATCGTTGTCGACGCAGTTTTCGGCATCGGACTTCTGCGAGAGCCGGAGGGAAAATTTGCCGGCGCGATTTCCAATATAAACCGGCTGCATGAACTGGGAGCGAAGGTGATCAGCTGCGATATCCCTTCCGGACTGAACGCGGATACAGGAAAGCCGATGGGCGGGTGCTGCCCCGTCTGCGCGGATATCACCGTCTGCATGGGATTCCTGAAAAGGGGAGAAATGCTCTATCCGGGAGTCCGGTATTGCGGAAAAATCGTCCGCGCGGATATCGGAATTACGAAGCGGAGCCTGCGCAAAGAGCCGGAACTTTTCTGCTATGATACCGAAACCACCGCGGACCTTCTGCCGGCGCGCCGCCCGGACGGAAATAAAGGCACTTTCGGAAAACTGTCTATTTTCGCGGGGTCTGTGTGCATGAGCGGCGCGGCTCTTCTATGCGCGGAAGCGGCCTGCAGAAGCGGGTGCGGCATGGTGCGCGTTGTGACAGAGGAGGCAAACCGCGTTATTGTACAGAGCTCTCTGCCGGAAGCGCTCCTTACGACTTATATGCCTGAAGAGCCGGAGAGCATCCGGCGTGCCGTGGATTCCGCAGCTTCGTTCGCGGATGCAATCTGCGCGGGACCCGGAATCGGAAGGACACAGGCCGCCGGCATCATGCTGTCGGAAATTCTTCGCGTGTGCGCGGAGCAGAAAGGTCGTTTCCGGGCCATCGTTCTGGACGCGGATGCGCTCCGTCTGATCGCTGCTTCGAAGGAGATGGAAGATCAGATGACTGCTGCCGCAGGAGCCTCCAATGTTATCCTGACACCGCATCTGGCCGAATGCGCGGACCTCCTTCATGTTTCCATCGAGGTGCTTTCGGATGATCTCTTTCATCTTTTAAAACAATACGCGGACAGCCATCATTGCACAATTTTGTGTAAAGACGCCAGATCTGTGGCAGTTTCCTGCAATCGTGATAAAATATATCTCAATGTGTCCGGTAACAGCGGCCTTTCGACCGCGGGAAGCGGCGATGTTCTGGCCGGCATGACAACGGCCTTCGCAGCCGTCATGGAAGATCCGTTTGCGGCGGTCTGCGCTGCATCGTGGCTGCATGGCCGCAGAGCGGAGTCTCTTTCGGCACAGGAAGGCGAGCGCTGTGTTATCGCGTCTGATCTGTTCCGCGGAGCGCACGGCTTTGATTTATAAGAGGGAGGAAGCAGCATTGGATAACAATATGAGAGTTTACGCGCGGGTTGATCTGGACGCGATCCGCAGGAATATGGACAGCATGCATCATAATCTGCTGCCGGGAACGAAAATGGCGGCAGTGATCAAGGCGGACGGTTACGGACACGGAGCCGCAGCGATTGCAGAAAAGCTCGAGTCTCTGGATTATCTGTGGGGTTACTGCGCGGCTACTTACGAGGAGGCCAAGCAGCTCCGTGAAAAATGGATCCGCAAGCCGGTTCTGATTCTCGGGTATGTTTTTCCGTACTGTTATGAAAGTCTTGTAAAGCTGCAGATCCGTCCTGTCGTATTCCGCAGGGATATGCTGGCACAGCTGAATGGCGCAGCCGGCAGAGTCGGAGAAAAGCTGAACATTCATATCGCGGTGGACACCGGCATGAGCCGGATCGGCATCCGGCCCGATGACTCCGGTCTAGAATTTGTAAAACGTGCCCTGTCTTACCCGAATCTTGTCGTCGAGGGAATTTTCACGCATTTTGCGAGAGCAGACGAAGAGAACGGCGCCGAAGCCACGAAGAAGCAGTATGCGCTTTTCCTTTCGTTCACGGACCGTATCGAGAAGGAACTGGGCTACCGTGTGCCGATCCGCCACTGCTCGAACAGTGCCGGAATCGTATCTTATCCGGATTACAATATGGATATGGTGCGGGCAGGCATCACGATGTACGGTCTGTGGCCTTCGGAGGAAGTTCCCAGAAACGTCATCCGTCTGGAGCCTGCGCTTTCCCTGCATTCCCATATCGCGTATGTCAAGGAAATTGAAGCCGGAACGCCTGTCAGCTACGGAGGAACCTATGTCGCGGACCACACGACGAGAGTTGCGACAATTCCCGTGGGTTACGGCGACGGGTATCCAAGAAGCCTGTCCGGCAAAGGATATGTACTGATCTGCGGAAAGCGGGCACCGATCATAGGGCGTGTCTGCATGGATCAGTTCATGGTCAATATCGACGGCATTCCGGAGGCGGGAGAGGGTGATCCGGTCACGCTCATCGGTACGGACGGCGCGGAGACCATTACCGCCGAAGAGCTGGGGGATCTTTCCGGCAGATTTAACTATGAGCTGGTCTGCGACATCAATCCCCGCGTGCCGAGAATTTACAGGTAAACGGATTTGCGGCTGCTCCCGCACACAAACTTGTAAAACACATGGTTTTGTAGCATAATCAGTATATTATGGGCAGAAAGCTTTACGCTGCCCTTTCCGCATACACGAGGAGACGCAGGAGGTGATCAGTCCCGTATGGACAGCAGTAGTCCCGGCGGTTATATCATATTATTCGCGGTTTTATTATTTCTGGATATCGTAGTCTATGGCTTCGGCTCGGCGCTTCGGGCGCTCCGTCCGGAGATTGCTTCGCAGGAAGCGGAGCCCCGCGGTGACCAGACGAAAGACAGAAGCATCATCCGAAAAGTTCTGAATGACCAGTCGGATTATGTGGATACGGTGTCTTCCGTAACCGCTCTGATCAATCTGACGGCAGGAGCTTGTTTTGTCCCTGCTGCGGCAGAGAAACTGGCGGCAGCCGCAGGATGGCCGTATCTGCTCTGCTTCGTTCTCACAATCTGCGTACTTCTTATTGTTATCGAAGTCTTTGGCGTACAGCTTCCGAAAAGGCTTGCGGCTGCGTCGCCGGATAAATGGATCCGGCGTTTTGGCGGTATATTCCGCCTGCTGCTTGCTTTGCTGCTTCCATTGATCCGCATTATCGGCGCTGTCTCAAGAGGAATCCTTTTTGTGTTTGGCGTCAGAGGAAAGCCGCTTTCCGGCGATGTGACCGAGGAGGAAATCCGTTCCATGGTGAACGAGGGCCATGAGCAGGGCGTCATCCAGCAGACCGAAGCGGAGATGATCACGAATATCTTCGAGTTTTCCGA
>OCTW011606258.1_pt1 | contig 29528 bp, 27 predicted proteins | sample 1539671 | NCBI WGS metagenome assembly OCTW01 (sample SAMN02144230, study PRJEB22623) | gut metagenome | biome: sheep rumen | host: Ovis aries | place: New Zealand | reverse complement strand
TCCGACCGAAGTGGTTTCGGACAAGATCCCTTCGCTTCTCGCTTTTTACGATAAAGTCGCGTTGCATGTAACCCGTCCCGTTCGCTGGGACAGCGACCACGTCGTTCTTTTCGAAGACGAGATCAAAGAGATCGCGAAAGAGATCGTTCGAAACGGCGCCACGGAAAAAGTTTTGATCGGATTGGATTATTTCGACGCGTCTATCAACCGCATTTCCGCTTGGGTAACGGGGCAGCGCTCGATGCAGAAGGCGCTTTTGTACGCGCTTCTTTTGCCGAATGCGGAAATGAAAAAAATGCAGGACGAAGGAAGATTTACCGAGCTTATGGTGCTACAAGAGAGAGTAAAGACTCTTCCGTTCGGCGATATTTGGGAAGAATATCTGCGCCGCGAGAATATGACGGACGACTATTATACCGAGATCGCGGAGTATGAAAACAACGTGCTTAGGGGGAGAAAATAATGAAAGATATTTTAACCGCGCCTTTTTTGATCGAAATGTGTAAGACCACCGCCAATATGTATCGCCTCGGTTGGGACGAGAGAAACGGCGGAAACGTCAGCTACTTGATCCCCGAAGAAGAAGTAAAGGAATATTTGGACGTCAAAAAAGTGATCCGCCGCATTCCGACCGGATTCAAAGCGGAAGCTCTCGCCGGCAAATATTTTATCGTTACGGGAACGGGCAAGTATTTCAAAAACGTCGAGTCCGATCCCGAAACCAACCTCGGTGTTCTCCGTATCTCGGAAGACGGCGAGGCGGCGGAGCTCCTTTGGGGCTATAAGGACGGCGGCAGATTTACTTCGGAATTTCCCGCGCATATGATGAGCCATATCGCGCGCCTTGCAAAGGATCCCGAAAACCGCGTCGTTATGCACTGCCATCCCACGAACCTTCTCGCGATGAATTACGTACATGAGCTTAGCGAAGCCAAATTGACCCACACGCTTTGGGAAATGTGTACCGAATGTATCGTGGTTTTCCCCGACGGAGTAGGGGTGCTTCCTTGGATGCTCTGCGGAACGAACGAGATCGGCGAAGCGACCGCGAAAAAAATGGAAGAATTCCGCGTCGTCGTTTGGGCGCTGCACGGTGTTTACGGAGCGGGCAAAACGATGGACGAAACCTTCGGACTCATCGAAACGGTGGAAAAGGCGGCGGAGATCTATATGCTGACCGCGCATCTTCCCCGTATCAATACGATCCGCGACGAGGATATGGTTCGCCTTGCCGAATTCTTCAAAGTCAAATACAGAAAGGATTTTTTGAATCTCGGTAAATAAAATATGATTTCGGGAAACGGTTTCTTTTTCAGCGGCGATTTTTCTCCGAGCGGCTTTGAAAAGCCGCCCTTGCCTTGCGCCCCCGTCTATACTTGGACGTGGGACGCTCCGCTTTCGGACGATGAAACCGATCGACAGCTCGAAGAGATGCAAAGTTTGGGGATCCGTCGGTTTTACGTTCTCCCTTTGCCTTCCGAGTTTCGCCCGAAAAGTCATCCGACGCTTTTGTCGCCGTCGTATCTTTCGGACGGATATATGGCGGCGTATCGACACGCTCTTTTGAAAGCGAAAGAGCTCGGAATGCAGGTTTGGCTGTATGACGAAGGCGGCTGGCCCTCGGGCGGCGCTTGCGGAAAAGTTACGGAAGAGGACCCCTCTTTGCAGCGCGAAATATTGAAAGAGCGCAAAGTCGTTTTGAAAAAGAAACGTAGCTATAAGCCGGGTAAGGGGGTCGTTGCCGCTTTCTCGAAAGGGCGGAGGATCGAAAAGGGGGCTTCGTTTCCCGAAAAAAGGCAGATCCTCGAGTATTATCAAGAGCGGGTCTCTTCGGGCGGCGACAGCGCAAACGTTCCCGACCTGACGAAAAAAGAAGCGACGGACGCTTTTATTCGGATCACGCACGAAAAGTATGAAGAGGCGATCGGCGATCTTTTCGGAAACCTCGTTACCGCCTGCTTTACGGACGAGCCGACCGCGCCAAGACCTTTTGCCTATCGCGAGGCGCTTGCCGAGGAATTTCTCCGTTTAAGCGGAGAGGATATTCGCGATCATTTGCCCGCGCTTTTCAAAAAGGGCGATCTTACGGAAGAGGAAAAAGAGATCCGCATTCGTTATTTCTCTTTTTTGGCGGATACCTTTGCCGAAAACTATTTAGAAAAAGAGAAAGCTTGGTGCGAAGAAAGAAAACTCGCTTTTCTCGGACATATGGATAAAGACGACGAGCCGAACGGTTCTTTTTCGGGCGGTTCTTTCGATCTTCTTTTAAGCCTCGGCACGCTGGACTGCCCGGGTGTGGACGCGATCTGGCGTCAGATCTTTCCGCCTGTCAAAGGCGTAAAGCGGAGCGAATGCGGCTTTTTTCCGCGCCTCGCTTCTTCCGCCGCGGCGGCAAACGGAGGCAGACACGCCTTAACGGAATCCTTCGCCGTTTACGGAAACGGTTTAACGCCGGAAGAAATGCGATACGTGCTTTCCTATCAGGCGATGCGCGGCATAAACGTGTTTAATTTAATGATGTTTTCTTACGGGCGGACGGGCTTTTTGCGCTCGGGCGAACTGCCGCATTTCGCTAAAACGCACGGTGCGTTTCGAGATCTCGCCGCGTTTAATTTGTTTGCGGAGCGTTTGTCATACCTCTTTTCGCTCGGTGAGAGAGTCGCGCCCGTCGCGCTGTATTTCCCGATTCGCGATTCGCTTTGCGGCGACTTAAAAGAAAAAGAATATCTTGCCGCGGGAAATAAGCTCGAAAGACGCAGAGTTTCTTTCGACCTCATAAGCGACCGCGCGATCGAAAACGCCCGAATCGAAAAGGGCGCCCTTTCTCTCGGTAGGGCGGCGTACGAATGCGTCTTGATCCCTCCTTGCCGTCATATGTCGAAAGAAGCGAAAGAAAAACTCGCGTCTTTCTCTCGAAAGGGCGGGAAAATCCTTTGCTTGGACGAGGCGAACGCGAAAGAGATCGAAGGCGCCGAGTTCGTGAAAGACTTTTCCTTTTTCCGCCCCGATCGCGAGGTGGAAGGGGAGCATATTTCTTTTTGCGAAAGCAAACTCGAACGCGCTGAGCTTCTGTTTTTGATGAACGAAGGCGCAGCCCGCGAAACGTGCGCGATTTCCCTGCCCGAACGGAAAACCTATCTTTTGGATCTTTCGCGGGGAAAGATCGTAAAACCGTCTTTTTCGAACGGGAAGCTGAATTTGACGCTCGAATCGGGCGAGATCGCGGCGATTCTCCTTTCGGACGATCCTCTTCCTTTCGAACTTCCTTTCGAGCCGACGGGCGAAATTTCCGTCGGAGAATGGAACTTTCGCGCGCTCGATCGCTTCGTGATCGCGAAAGACTCGTTTGAAACGCGCGCCTTGCAAGACGCTCCGCGCCCGCTCTCTCTCGGCGATTGGCGAAAAAGAGTCGGGAAAGCGTTTACGGGGAGCGGCGAATACTCCGCTTCGTTCTCTCTCGATCGGATCCCCGAGCGCGCCGTGATCGACCTCGGAACCGTTCGATACAGCGCCGAAGTGTTTCTAAACGGCGCTTCCGTCGGAACGCTTTGGGCTCCGCCGTATCGGATCGAACTGCCTGCGGAACGCTTAAAGAATCAAAACGAGATCAAAGTTCGCGTTACGAACAGCGCGGCGAACGAATTCGAATATACAAGAGCTTTCCGTCGCTATAAAAAGTATCAACTGACCCGCTATATCGACGTGGAAAAAGAGTTCCAAAAATCCTCTTTGTCGGGCGGGCTTTTCGGCGACGTCAAGATTTTCCTTCAAAATAAAAAATAATCAAACCCGCTTTCTTTCGAAAAGATCGTCTAAACTGACGTCGTAAAAATCCGTAAAATATCGAGGCTGTCAGCGCAAAAAGAAATCTTTGGTTTCTTTTCTGTATTGAGAGGGGGATTTCCCCTCTTTTTGTTTGAAGATCAGCGTAAGATAGTTCCCGGAAGAAAATCCGGTCAGTTCCGCGATCTTTTCGATGGATTCGTCCGACGTAACGAGGAGCTCTTTCGCTTTGGTCAAACGAAGTTTCAAAAGATATTTCATCGGAGAACAATCGAGATACTTTTTGAATTGATAGATCAGCGTTTGTTTCGCGGTAAATACGGCGCGGCAAAGATCGTCCAGCGAAATCTCTTCCGCATAATTACGGTTTAAGTAATTGACCGCGCTCATAACGAGGGGAACGGCGCCCGGTTCGGTTTTCAGTTCCTTCGGAGCAAGCTCCCGTTCGAGATCGGAGAGGAGAAGCATAAAATAAGAGAATTTCGCGTCAAGGACGGAAAAATAGTGTTCGTCCGAAGGCGTAAGCGCGCTGTCCTTGCGGAGAACGCGGATGAGCTCGCTCGCTTTGTCGTCCGTCAGCTTTAACACGCTGAGGGATAGGGAAGAGAGGAGATCTTGCTGATATTCGTTCAAGCAGTTGGGCGTTACGTACACGTTTACGCGGCGAAACGCGCCGCCTTCGGTCTTGTGCATAATATAGGGCGGGACAACGAGCAGGGCGGGCGCTTCCAAATTTTGCAGCGTATCGTTAAAGAAAAAGCTTCGCTTTCCCTCGCATAGAAAATAGATCTCGTAATAAGGATGGGAATGCAATTTCGGCATCGCCATCGTGTTCGGATTCGAAAGTTCTTCGATTTTTAAGAAGGTATCCATACGCGCCTCTTTCTTAATCGTAATCGTTTTTGAGAAAACTGTCAATCGGGAAAAAGCTTTATTTTTATAATAAATATGTAATTTTTAACGATGATTGATATTTTCTATATATTTTATGCGGCAAAACGGGTGTATAATAGGGTTACCAAACAAAAAAAAGGAGCGTACAATGAAATACGTGAATGATGGTAAAAAAGTTGAAGACGTTAAAATCGCATATATCGGCGGCGGCTCGAGAGGTTGGGCGCGCGGCTTGATGAGCGACCTTGCGCAATCCGCCGAAATGAGCGGAACCGTATATCTTTACGATATCGATTTCGAAGCCGCTCGGGCGAACGAAACGATCGGAAACGCGATCTACGATAGAGAAGACGTTCTCGGTAAATGGCATTACGCGGCGGTCAAAACCCTGAAAGAAGCGCTTGTCGGCGCGGACTTCGTCGTTATTTCGATCCTCCCCGGAACCTTTGACGAAATGGCGAGCGACGTGCATCTCCCCGAAAAATACGGTATTTATCAATCCGTAGGCGACAGCGTGGGCCCGGGCGGAATCGTAAGAGCGCTTAGAACGCTGCCTATGTATAAAGAATTTGCGGAAGGCATTCGCGATTATTGCCCGAACGCTTGGGTCATCAACTATACGAACCCGATGACCCTTTGCACCGCGGCGCTGTACGCATATTATCCCGAGATCAAGGCGTTCGGTTGCTGCCACGAAGTATTCGGAACGCAAAAGATCCTCGGACTTGCCTATCAAGAGAAATACGGCAAATTCCTCGAAAGGGAAGAGGTCAATATCAACGTGCTCGGCGTAAACCACTTTACTTGGATCACCGAAGCGCATTATAGAAACGAAGACTTGATGCCCGTTTACAAGGAGTTCGTGGAGAAGCATTATAAAGACGGTTACATCGTGGATACTTCCACCCACTGGATGAACAACACCTTCGTCAGCGCGGAAAGAGTAAAATTCGATCTTTTCAAGAGATACGGTGTGATCGCCGCCGCAGGCGACAGGCACCTCGCCGAGTTCTGCCCGGGCTATTGGTATCTCAAAGATCCCGATACCGTTAAAGAATGGAAATTCGGTCTTACGACGGTGGCTTGGAGAAAAGAAGATCTTGCGCAGAGGATCGAAAAGACGAATAAGCTCCTCTCCGGCGAAGAGAAGTTCGAGATCAAAGTTACGGGAGAAGAGGGCGTGCATCAAATGCTCGCGATCCTCGGAATTCGCCCCATCGTTACGAACGTTAATATGCCGAACAGAGGTCAGATCCCCGATCTTCCCGAAGGCGTTGTGGTGGAAACGAACGCGGTGTTCTCGCCGCGCGGCGTGCAACCCGTTTGCGCAGGCAAGCTCCCGAAAGGAGTGGACGCGCTCGTTCGCCGCGTCGTTCAAGAGCAACAGCTGACGCTCGAAGCCGCGATCCACGGAGATTACGAGCTTGCGTTCGAAGCGTTCGTCAATTCCGGTAATATGGCGATCCCCCTCAAAGACGCGCGCGAGCTGTTTAACGAGATGCTGAAAAATACCTCGAAATACCTTCCCTTTTACGATCAATACGTAAAATAATCGCTTTGCTATTTCGCGGCGTCATCGAATGATGACGCCGTTTTTTTTATCCGATCAAGCGATCGATATGTTTTCACGTTTTGTTTTTTTAAGAATTATTCGCATTGATTTTTTTCTTACTATTCCCCGAAAAATAGGAATATTTTGTTCTTTTCAAACGCGGACTCGCCGGCCGTGCGAAAAGTCGGGTATTGACAAAAAAGGAAAAATGAGATACATTATTGATAGGCAATCTATCAAATTAGGGGCGGGTCGTTTTCGATAAACGGGAGAACGGAACCCGCGCCGAAAAAAAAGGAGAAAGAGAAATGAGCTTTAAGGACATCAGGAGAAAGCATATCGTTTCGGAAGCGATCGGACTCTTTTTCGAGAAGTCGATATCCGAGATCAAAATCAAAGACGTGGCGGAAAAGTCGGGCGTAGGAGAGGCTACTTTCTATCGCTATTTTTCAAATAGAGCCACTTTGATCGTCGCCTGCGCGACGCGCCTGCAAGAATCGGTCGGGCAGAGCTATTTCGCGACTCCGTCGGAAGGGACGGGTTTTGAAAAGCTGACGTCCTTTTATTCCGCTTTTTCGCGCGCGTTTGCCGAGCATCCCGAATATTATCGCTTTCTCAGCGAGTTTGACGCCTACTGCATTTCGCAGGAAGTAAAGGGGCTGGATGAATACTCGGAGAATATGGACGTGTTCAAAGACGCTTACATTTCATTTTACGAAGAAGGCTTGAAGGACGGAACGGTCAAGAAAGTCGAAGACGTGGAAACCTTTTATTACGCGTCCACGCACGCGCTTTTGTCTCTTTGTAAGAAACTCGCCTCGGAAGGCAATATCGTAAAACAAGACGCGCTCATCAATAAGAAAGCGGAGATCGCTTGTTTGATCTCGGTGATCCTCTCGGCGCTTCAAGGAAACTAAACCGCGGTCTGGGCGGGATCCCGATACGGGAAAAAAGCAAGGAGGGAAATATTATTCAGACGTAATATTTCATAAAAGATATGAAACGATTGACCAAAAAACAAATGATTATCTTTTCGATCGGTCAGCTCGGTTGGTCCACGCTCAGCGGTATCATAAACGCTTGGCTCGTGACCTTCTATTTGCCCACGCAAAAAGATATTACCGAGCTCGGCGCCACGCAGTTTATTAAGCCGGGGCTCGTTATCGCGGGCTTTTTGACCATTCTCGGTTTGATCACGGCGCTCAGCCGCATTTTTGACGCAGTGACCGATCCGCTTATCGCGAGCTTATCGGATAGAAGCCGCAATAAGAGAGGCAGACGCATTCCTTTTATGCAATGGGCGGCGATCCCCCTTTCCGTCGTAACGGTGCTGCTTTTCTGCGCGCCGGTAAACGCGATCAGCGGGATCAACGTGGCTTGGATCTCGGTTTTCATCGTTCTGTTCTATTTGTTTATGACGATGTATTGTACTCCGTATAACGCTTTGATCTCGGAATTCGGAAAAACGCAGGAAGACAGAATGTTTATTTCCACCGCGATCTCTTTGACTTTCTTCGTCGGAACGCTCCTTGCCTATACGCCCTTCGTATTTGCGGGCGTGCTTCGCGGAGCGGGGCTGAACTTCTCTTGGAGCTATCGCGCTTGCTTTATCGTGCTTGCGGTCATCGCTTGCGTCGCGATGCTTCTCCCGACCTTCCTTCTCAAAGAAAAGGAGTTCGTGGATACCGTTCCTTCCAATCAAAATATGTTCAAATCGCTTGCGTCCACCTTTAAGAACCGCGATTTCCGCGTGTTCGTCGGATCGGATATTATGTATTGGATCGGCTTGACTTTGTTCCAAACGGGGCTTCCGTTCTTCGTCAAAGTTTCGATGGGTATCAACGAGAATTATACGATGTTCTTTATGGGCGGAATGACGGTATTGTCCGCCGTGTTCTATCCCTTCGTGTCCGCGCTCGTTCGTAAATTCGGCAAGAAGAAACTTACGATCGCGGGATTCCTCGGGCTTGCTCTTGCGTACGTCATTACCGCGCTGATCAAATTTATTCCGGCGATACCGGGCGTCGTGTTCGGCGTGTTGATCTGCGTCATCGCAGCGTTCCCGATGGCGCTTCTCGGAATTATCCCGCAATCCATCGTGGCGGACGTGGCGGAAGCGGAAGGCGTGGTTACGGGAGAAAACCGCGAAGGAATGTTCTTTGCGGCTCGTACCTTCGCTATGAAATGGGGTCAATCCATCGCGATGCTCGTGTTTACTTCTCTTGCCATTATCGGAACGACGCAAAATAAGAACTTAAACGATATTACCGCCTCTTCCACGGGGCTTATGATCGTGGCGTTCGTGGCGGTCGCGTTCTGCCTTATCGGCGCGGCGATCCTTATGCTGTATAACGAAAAGAAAATCATGGGGATCATTGATAAGAGCAAGGCGGTTCCCGCGCCGGAAGGCGGCGAAGTCCTTGCGGAAGGATCCTTCACTCCGGGCGAAAAAGCCGCGGAAGAAACCGAGGAAGAGAATGCGGAGGCGGACGGCGCCGGCATCAAAGAATAATGAATCCCTATCTTCTTCGTTACGTATCGAAAAACGGAGAGAAAACTCTCTCCGAGAAAGAGCCCGTCTCCTCCGAATGCGAGATCCGAGTGGAGGAAGACGGATCTCTTCGCCGCGTTCTGTTGACCGCGCGCGAAAAGATTTCGCTTTTGTCCTATGAGGAAACGCCCGAATTTTTGTCGGGCGAGTGCGGAAAAGACGATCTCTTTTTCCTAAACGGCTATCAATCTTGGACGGATAGCTTCGAAAGGACTTTATCCGAGAAAGAAAAAAGCTTGAATCGGGTTCCGAAAGCGCTCGTTAAAGCTTTTTCCTTCGATCGCTACGGTGATTACGGCTTTTATCCCTATCGCGACGGATATTTACACGGCTTCGATCTTTTTTACGAGAAGGGAAAGCGAGGCGCGTTTTTGTTCAGCCAAAACGCCGCTTACGCGTACCTTCTGATCGAGGTGGAGCGTCGCTCGGGAAAAGTAAAGCTTTTTTCCGACGTTGCCGGAGCGAAACTCAAAGCGGGAGAGACCTTCGTTCTTGCGGAATATCGCTATTATTCTTCCTTCGAAGAGGGACTTAAAGGATTTCAGGAAGTTTATCCCGAAAAGGAAACGCAAAAGATCTTCGGATACACGTCTTGGTATAACTATTATCAAGATATAAACGAAAGAATTTTATTGCGCGACCTCGACGCTTTGGACGAACGCTTCAACCTTTTCCAAATCGACGACGGATTCGAAAGCAAAGTCGGAGATTGGTTGAAACCGGACGCCGAAAAGTTTCCGAACGGTTTATCTCCCATCGTACAAAAGATCCACGATCGCGGTTTCAAAGCGGGGCTTTGGCTCGCGCCTTTCGTGGCGGAAGAGGAGAGCGAACTGTTTCGCGAGAGGAAAGCCTGGTTCAAGAAAGACGAAAAGGGGAATTTCGTTTCTTGCGGATCGAATTGGAGCGGGTTTTACGCTCTTGACCTCGAAAACTCCGAAGTTTTGAACTATATCGCGCAATGCCTCGAACATTATTCCGAAATGGGATTCGATTTTTTCAAGTTGGATTTTTTGTACGCGGCGTCCCTTCCTTCTTACGAGGGATTGACCCGCGCGATGGCGGCGGAAAGGGCTTACGCATTTCTTCGCGAAAAGTTGCCGGGGAAAATGATCTTGGGGTGCGGCGCGACGATAACGAACGCCGTCGGAAAATTCGAGTATATGCGCGTCGGGCCGGACGTATCCTTGTCTTTTGACGACGCCTTGTATATGCGCTTTTTCCATCGCGAAAGACCATCTACCAAAGTAACCGTTCAAAACACCGTGTACAGGAGTATTCTGAACGGTAGGTTCTTCGGAAACGACCCCGATGTGTTCCTGCTTCGCGACGATAATTTGAAACTGAAAAGCAAAACCAAAGACGCGCTTTTGACCTTGAACGCGCTCTTCGGCAGCGTTCTTATGACGTCGGATAACGTAAAAGAATACGACGCGGATAAGAGAAAACGGCTGGATAAAGCCTTTCGCCTCTTCTATAACGCGAAAGACGCGCGTTACGAAAGAATGGGGAACAAAATCAAGGTGCGATATCGAATGGACGATACCGAACACGAATTTACTTACGATACGAAAAAAGGAGAAATGCTGTAATATGACGGATAGATCTAAAACCATATTCGGTAACGCGATGAGCGAAAAAACCATAAAAGCCGCGGAAAAGAGCAAAGCGAAATACGTTAAAAAATACGGCGACGATTCCGCCGCGGATTATAAGATCGAATTTGCTCCGATCGACGCGCTTTCCTTTATCGGCGCGCAAAATATTCGATTCGGAGAGGAAAACCGAAAGTTTGACGAGAAGGCGCTCATCGTGGGCAATATTCGAATGGGGTTCGGGCATTATCGCATTTCCATCGCGATGGCGTCTTGCGCGGCGGCGCTCGGATATAAACCGTATTGGCTTGACCTTGCCTCTTTCGACGCGACCGGCTCTAAAATGATTCGGGAGCAAAACGATATGTATTCTCTCGCTTCCCGCATTTCCCAAAAATCGCGCCTGTTCAATAAGCTCGTTTGGGAACCGCTCAATTCCGAAGGATTCAAAAAAATATCCTATAACGCGAAAGATCAAAAGAACAGCGAATTGTTGACGCCGATATTCAAGAATATCCCCAAAGATATTCCCTATATCGCCACCCACGTTTGGCCCGCCCAAGGCGCGATCCACGCGGGAATGACGAAGGTCGTAAACGCGATCCCCGATAATTGGCCGATGGGATTGCATCTTGCGGAAGGCGCGATCCACGCGGTACAAACGCCCTTTGCTTATATGGGATATAAGACCCTCGAAGGGTTTGCGAAAACACCCCTCAAAGGGATCCCCGAAAAGGATTTGAAAGAGGTCGGATGTTTTGTGGATCACGAACTTTTGTATCGCTTGAAGGAAGATAACGATCTTCGCCGCGCGCGCATTCAAAGCGGCGCACCCCTTCGCATTTTGATGACGGTTGGCGGCGCGGGCGCGGGATTCGATTCCTTCGCTGCGATGGTTCGCCACCTTCTCCCTCTCGTAAAAGAGAAAAAAGTCGCATTGTTTATCAACTTCGGCGATCACGAGGACGTGTATCACAAACTCGTTAAAAACCTCGGCTCCTTCGAATGTAAAACCTTCTTTAACGCGTACGAAGAATTCGTTTCGTTCGTTCAGGGGATCCGAGAGGGCGAGGCGGAAGGCGTGTATGCGATCGTAAACGACGATATTTTCCGCGCCGTTTATTCCACGAACCTTTTGATGCCCGTTTCCGATCTGCTCGTTACCAAACCGAGCGAACTCGCTTATTATCCGATCCCGAAGATCTTTATGAAACATATCGGCGGTCACGAAGTTTACGGCGCGCTCCACGGTCGCGAGTTCGGCGATTCCGCAAACGAATATCCGACGAACGACGGAATGAACGCCGCGCTCGATCGCCTGATCGAAGATAAAGAGATCTTGCTCCATATGCTTTCGAGGATCGAGAAACTGAAAGAGCAGGGCTATTATGACGGCGGATACGAATGCGTCCGCCTTGCCGTCGGCGCAAATAAAGAATAAAGATAAAGCTTTTTCGAGCCGGGTTTCCCCGGCTTTTTTTTGTTTTCTATGCGCTCCGCCGCTCAGGAGCGTATTTTTTTTCTTAAAAAAAAGAAATACGATTGATCTCGCGTCGAAGGATCCGGGCGCTTCGCGGTTTGCTTATTATCGCATATGCGCATATGCGCATACGTTCTTTTGATAATAATGTTCTTTTTTTTGGTAGAAAAAAGGGCGATAGGCGGTCCATGAATTGGAAAAAAATGTGAAATAAATTTTATATTTTCGCTTGACACTTATTGGACGGGGTGCTACCATAATAATGCGAATATGAAGATTCTTTCATATTTTCGCAAAAGCGATAATATAAGAAAAAAGGGAGATGCGTCTATGCCTATCGTACTTGCGCCGATCAATCAAGATCTAAAAATCGTTCGGATCGCGACGGATGAAAAAACGAAAAAACATTTGGAAAGCCTCGGGATTACGGTAAACGGTTCGATCACCGTTTTATCTTCGAGCGGCGGAACGGTCGTAATCAAGATCAAAGACGGCAGGATCGCTTTGGATAATAATATTTCGACGAAGATTTTCGTCGCATAAATAAAAGGAGAGATATATGGAAAAGACTTTGGATTTGTTTCAAATCGGCGAAGGCGGTATAGTAAAGCGCGTTTCCGGAGAAGGTCAGATCAAAAGGCGTCTTTTCGATATGGGGATTACGCCCGGCGCGGAGATCCTCATGCGTAAAAGAGCGCCTCTCGGAGACCCCATCGAAGTTACCGTTCGCGGATACGAGCTTACACTTCGCAAAACCGAAGCGGCGTCCGTCGTTATGGAGGTGGCGAAATGAAAAGATTTGCTTTGGCCGGAAACCCGAACTGCGGTAAAACCACTTTGTTTAACAGCTTAACCGGTTCCACGGCGCACGTCGGAAACTGGCCGGGCGTAACGGTGGATAAGAAAACGGGAACGTACAAAAAATGTCCGGAACCCGTTCAGATCATCGACCTCCCCGGTATCTATTCTCTTTCTCCCTACACCCCCGAAGAGGTGATCGCGAGAAATTACGTTTTGGACGAGAAACCCGATTGCGTGATCAACATCGTGGACGCGACCAACCTTGAACGTAACCTGTATTTAACGACGCAACTTATGGAGATCGACGTTCCGATGGTCATCGCGCTGAATATGATGGATGCGGTGGAAAAATCGGGAGATAAGATCGACGAGAAAGAGCTTGAAAAGCGTCTCGGCGTTCCCGTCGTTAAGATCTCCGCTTTGAAAGAGAAGGGATTGAAGGAATTGATGGATAAAGCGTACGCCGAGTCCAAGAGCGAGAGAAAGGGGATCACCGTTCTCGAAGAATCCGCGCTCGGTCACCTGATCGGCGACGTTAAGATCGCGCTCAAAGGGCAAAACGTTCAAAACCCGCTTTTCCACGCGGTAAAACTCGTCGAGAGCGATTCCATTGAGACGGAGATGCATAAAGAAACCGTTCAGATGATCAACGAATTCAAAGAAACCTTCGAAGACGAAGTGTTCGGAAACGACTTTGAAGCCTTGGTCGCCGACGCGCGCTATAAATACATTTCCAAGAACTTTGCTCCGACCGTTCAAAAGAAAAAGAAAGAAAAGTTCTCGATGACCCGCTCGGACAAGGCGGATAAAGTTATGACGCATAAGATCTGGGGTATTCCTATTTTCCTTTTGATCTTATTTGCGATCTTCCACCTGACTTTCAGCGAAGACTTTTTGTACCTCGGCGCGATCTTTAAGCTTCCTTCTCTCGAAGACCTCGGACTTTTGACGGCGGAAGGGGAGCCGATCAATTACGGCGTTCGCTGGTTGGCGTGTATTTACGACGGCGCCGTGTTCTCACCGGGCGTTATCATCAATAACATATGGAACGATATGCTCGTAGGCGAACTCTTCGGTTGGCTCGGCGGTCTCGTAGAAGGCTCTTCGATGTCGCCTTGGGCGATCGGACTTATCAACAACGGTATCTTCGAAGGTATTGCGGCGGTTCTGTCCTTCCTTCCCCCGATCCTCGTTTTGTTCCTGTTCTTCTCCATTTTGGAAGACAGCGGCTATATGGCGCGTATCGCGTTTATCCTTGACAGAATGTTCAGAAGGTTCGGTCTTTCCGGTCGTGCGTTTATGCCGATGATCATGGGCTTCGGTTGCTCCGTTCCCGCTATGATCAACACGAGGACGCTCGCCGACGAAAAAGAGAGAACGGCAACCGTTCGCGTAATTCCGTTCTTCTCCTGCGGCGCAAAGCTTCCGATCCTGACTGCCGTTGCCGGCGCGATCGTCGCGTACTTTCACGTCGGAAACGCAGACGCGATCACCTTCCTTATGTACTTGCTCGGCATCGTTGCGGCGATCGTATCCGTTCTCTTGATGCGCTCAACGACCCTGAAAGGCGAAACGCCTCCCTTCATTATGGAGCTTCCCGCCTATCACGCGCCGCAATTCAAAAACTTAATGGCGCACCTTTGGGATAAAACCAAACACTTCGTTAAGAAAGCGTTTACGATCATTCTCGCTTCTACGATCGTGATTTGGTTCCTGACTCACTTCTCCTTCGCTTGGAAATTCCTCGAAGACGAAGAGATCAACCAAAGTATCCTCGCAGGGATCAGCCAACTCGTGCAACCCTTGTTTACACCGCTCGGTTTCGGTAGTCAGCTTGGTCAATACGGTTGGGTGTTCGTTGTGGCGGCGGTCGCGGGACTTATCGCAAAAGAAAACGTTATCGCGACGTTCGCTACTTTGGCGGCTTGCTTAGTCGCCGTTGCAAACCTGAATATCGGTGGCTTGGACATCGCCGCGGAAGAGGGCATAGACGCGGTTCAAGCTATGATCCTCGCTACCGGTATTACGGTTCCCGCTTTGATCAGCTTTATCGCCTTTAATATGACGACGATCCCGTGTTTCGCGGCGGTCGGTACCGCCAAAGCGGAATTGCAAGACAAAAAGCGCTTCAACGGAACTTTGATCTTCTGGATCTCGGCCTCGTACGTGATCTCCGCGGCGATTTATACGATCGGCTCGTGGTGGTGGACGGCGTTCATTTGGGCGGCTCTCATCGCGGCGGTCGTGTGCTTGATTATTTGGCATAACAAGAACGCGCAAAAAAAAGCGTTAAAGAAGGTGTAATATGAAAATTTGGGAGATTTTGCTTATCGTGTTCTGCGTGGCTGTCGTAGCGGGTGTGATCGCCGCGAAAGTCATCGCGAAAAAGAAGGGAAAGCCATCGTGCGATTGCGGTTGTGGCGGTTGCTCGGGTTGTTCCGCTTGCCAAAAAGCAAAAGAAGACCAAAATCGCAAATAAAAGTCGGCTCCCGAGCGATCGGGAGCCGTTTTTTCAAAAAGGATCTATAAAAGGAGAACTTATGGCGTTTATCGAACTGAAAGGAGTCAGTAAAATCTATAAAAGCGGTGAACACGAACTCAGCGCGCTCGATTCTGTGGATCTTGCGATCGAAAAGGGAAAATTCGTCGTGATCCTCGGGCAAAGCGGCGCGGGAAAATCCACTCTTTTGAACCTTCTCGGCGGGCTGGATAGTCCCTCCGAAGGAACGATCGCGATCGGCGGGAAAGATATATCCAAGCTATCGCGAGACGAGCTTGCGGAGTATCGCGCGTCCACCGTCGGATTCGTGTTTCAATTTTATAATTTGATCCCGACTTTGACGGTCAGGGAGAACGTCGCTCTCGTAAAAGAGATCGCGCCCAAGGCGTTCCCGCCCGAAAAAATGATCGAAGAGGTCGGCTTATCCGATCATATGAATCATTTTCCCTCCGAGCTATCGGGCGGCGAACAGCAGCGCGTATCCATCGCGCGGGCGCTTGCTAAAAACCCGGAGATCCTTCTTTGCGACGAGCCTACGGGCGCGCTTGACAGCGACACCGGCGTTATGGTTTTGAAACTTCTTTTGAAAATGGCGAAGGAATACGAGAAAACCATCGTGATTGTAACCCACAATCAAAATATCGCCAAAATGGCGGACGTCGTGATTCGCGTGAAGAACGGAAAGATCCGCTCGATCGAGGAACAAATGCCGCTTTCGGCAGACGAAGTGGAGTGGTGATATGCTGAAAAAGAAACTCGTAAGAACGTTTGGGCAATATAAAGCCCAATTCATTTCGATGATCATCATGATCGCGATCGGGATCGGGATCTTTGTGGGCTTCAATATGGAATGGTTCACGATCGAGAAAGACACCTCTTCCTTTTACGAGGAAACGGGATTTGCGGATTATCGGATCGTGGCGGGTAGCGCCATCGGATTTACCGCAAGCGATCTCGAAAAGATCCGCGCGATCGACGGAGTAGAGGACGCATCGCTTTTCCTTTCCGTTGATCTGAACGTGAAAGGGGAAGATAGGAAATCGCTCGCGCTAACCGTTACGACAAACGAAAACGTATCTTTTTTCAAGTTGATGCGCGGCGCGCCTTACGATGCGGAAAGCACGGACGGAATTTGGCTGTCCGATTCATTCGCCGCTGAAAATAAGTTCGAACCGGGCGACGAATTGACCCTTTTATACGAGGGAAAAGAATATACTCTTTCGATCAAAGGATTGATCAAATCGTCCGAGTACTTGATCTGCGTTCCCGATTCGGGGCAGCTGATGCCGGATTTCGAAAAATACGGATTCGCTTACGTTTCGCCCGCGTTTTATCGGTTGGTAACCGGCTTTTCCGTGTATCCCCAAATCAACGTCAAATCTTCGATCCCCGAAAAAACCTTCAAGCGCCTCGTAAATCGCGCTCTTACGAAAACCACTTTGGTTCTGACCAAAAACGAAACGGTCTCATACGCCGAAGCAATGGGAGAATCGGAAGAAGGGAAAACGATGGGATCGGTTTTGCCCGTCGTGTTCCTCCTGATCGCCGTTCTCGCAATGGTAACGACGATGCACCGCATCGCCGCCAAAGAGCGGACGCAGATCGGGATCTTAAAAGCGCTCGGTTTTCGCGATCGAAGGATCCTTTTGCATTATTCCTCTTTGTGTCTTTTGATCGGGGCGGTCGGATCGGTTCTCGGGATCGGGATCGGCTATCTCGTTTGTTATTTTATCATGAATCCGAACGGAGCGATGGGAACCTATTTCGATATGCCGCGCTGGACAATGTATATGCCGTGGTTCGTAGCGGTCGTCATTCTCGCCGTCGTGGCTCTGTTTACCTTGGTCGGATTTCTGTCCGTAAAGAGGACGCTTTCGGAAAAACCGGCTGAGATCCTTCGCCCGAAAACGGGAGGAAGTGCCAAAAAGATCTTGCTCGAAAAGACGAAAATTTGGAACAAGATGTCCTTCGGCGCAAAATGGAACCTGCGCGACGTGTCTCGCCATAAATCGAGAGCGCTGATGAGCCTTTTAGGCGTTGCGGGGTGTATGGTGATTTTGGTCGGCGCGATGGGCATGCGCGACACGATGACCGCCTTCGTCGATTCTTATTACGAAGACGCGATGAATTACGCTTCGCGCGTGTATATTTCCGAATCCGCGTCCGCTGCCGATATCGAAGGGTTGATCGATTCCGTAAACGGCGATTTCGGAGCGACGGTTCCGGTCGAACTCGAAGAGAAAGCGGTTTCTCTCGAAATATATTCCGTTCCTCACGGTTACGTCCGCTTTATCGCGGAAAGCGGGGAAGAAACCAAGCTCGAAGAGGGCGGGGCTTACGTCTGCGCGCGTATCGCGAAAGAATTCCGCGTGAAAAAAGGAGACGAGATCACCCTCTCTCCCTTCGGTAAAGATAAAAAGTACGTCTTGAAAGTCGCCGGAGTGATCCGATCTTTGACCGAAAGCGTCGTAATTTCCGAAGCGTACGCTTCTTCTCTCGGCGTTGAATTTAAGGTGGATTCGATTTATACGAAGGTCGCGAAAAGCGAGGTAGCTCCGTCGCCCGTTATCAAAAGCGTGCAATCCAAAGAAGACATTATGAAATCTTTCGATAGCTTTATGACGGTTATGAACGAGATGATCGTTCTTTTGATCGTTGCGGGGGTGATCCTCGGCGTCGTCGTGCTTTATAATCTCGGAACGATGGGGTATAACGAACGCTATCTCGAACTCGCCACTTTGAAAGTGGTCGGGTTTAAGGATAAAAAGATCGCGAGCCTGCTCGTCGGGGAAAATATGTTGATCACTTTTCTCGGAATGATCATCGGTTTGCCGCTCGGGCTCGGCGTATTGCAATATTTACTCGTCGCGCTTGCTTCGGAGTATGAAATGAAGCTCGTTCTCGGTCCGCTGACTTACTGCGTTTCGATTCTCCTAACGGCGGGCGTTTCGCTGCTCGTCAGCTTGCTGATCGCGAAAAAAAATAAAAAGATCGATATGGTAGCCGCCTTGAAAGCGCCCGAATAAGTTTTATCCGAAAGGGCAAACGTGGTATAATATAAAAGCGCCTGCGGCAGTAATATCGCGGCGCTTTCGGAATATAAAACCTCGGAGCATGATCCGAGAAAGGAGAACAATATGTGTTTTAAGAAAAAAGAAGAAGTAACGCTTTCGATCGAAGGAATGATGTGCGAGCATTGCAAAGCGAGAGTGGAAAAAGCGCTTTCCGCCGTTCCCGGCGTTCAAAAAGTAAAAGTGAATCTCGCGAAAAAGAATGCGAAAGTAATCGGCAGCGCCGATCTCTCCCTGCTGAAACAAGCCGTTTCGGACGCGGGATACAGCGTTTTGGATTAAGTACGATTTACAGCGTTAGCTGTCTTTTGACGATGGGCAGAAGTTTTTCGAGGTCCGCGAGGATCTCGTCGAGGCAGGCATCGTAAGTCGCTTCGTCTCCGCCGAAAGGATCTTTAACGTCGCCCGAGCCGGTCAGTCGCCCGAGTGTAAAAACTTTGGGCAGGGAGCCGAGGCGCATTTTGTGGCGCTCGGTCATGCAGATAACGAGGTCGGCGGAGAGAATATCGTCCGTCGTAATTTGCTTTGCTTTGTGTTCTTTCAAGGGGATCCCTTTCTTTTCGAGGGCTTTCGCCGCGTTTCCGCTGATGGGCGCGCCCACGTTCGCGACGACGCCGCGGCTTTCCACTTCGACGCCCTCGATTTTTTCTCTTTTCAGTAAATATTCGAAAGCGCACTCCGCCATCGGAGAGCGGCAGGTATTTCCGCTGCAAACGAAAATGATTTTCATAATTCGAGTCCTCCCGTTGCTTTTTTGATTCGATCCATAGCGGCTAGGTAGCCTTCCGCCGTTAAATTTTCGATAACGGCCGCGTCGAAGGCTTCGGCGCTTCGCAGCGCGGCGTAGATCCTGTTTTGCGCCTCTTCCGGCGAAGAACCGAGGGAAATACGGTTTTCGAAAGAGAGCTTTTCGAGGGTTTCTTCCCGCGCGATGACGACGGGTCGAACGCCCTTCTTCGCTAAAAACGCAAGCGCGTTTTCGAGGTTTTCCGCGCTCGAAAGATAGCAGGGGACGCGGGGCGAATAATGCTTGTATTTCATTCCGGGCGCCAGCGCTTCCTTTACTTCTCCCGAAAAACGGCGAGCGCGGCCGAGAACGGATTCGATCATTTCTTTCGTGATCGCGCCGGGCCTTAAAACCGTCGGGATCTCTCCCGTCAGATCCACGATCGTGCTCTCGATCCCGACCGAGCAAGGGCCGCCGTCCAGAATCAAGGGAATACGGCCGCATAGATCGTCGAACACGTGAGATGCGGAAGTCGGCGAAACGTGTTTGCTGAGGTTTGCGCTCGGAGCCGCGATCGGACACCCGCTTTTTTCGATCAAAGCGCGCGCGACGGGATGGGAAGGGAAGCGGATCGCAACGGTTTCTCTTCCGCCCGTCGTCTCGGGCGGAACGACGGGCAGCTTTTTCAAAACCATCGTCAAAGGCCCGGGGCAAAACGCGTCGTACAGGGCTTTCGCTTCCGCCGTCGGATACGCGATCTCTTTTACAAAATCCCAAGAGGCAAGGTGAACGATCAAAGGATTGTCGGAAGGGCGACCTTTAACGGCGTAAATCTTTTTGCTCGCTTCTTTCATAAGAGCGTTCCCGCCGAGCCCGTACACCGTTTCGGTCGGGAAAGCGACGAGCTCGCCCTTTTGAATGAGCGCCGCCGCTTCGATGATGTCTTCTGTTTTGCTGCCGATCCTCGTTTCCAATTTTTTCCTTTTTCGGAAAAAGAAGCGCGCTTGCCTCTTCTTCCCGCCTCGTTTTTCATTTTTTATCATTATAGCACGATTTTTTCCTTTCGTTAACCCTTTTCCCGATATTGACTTTCCAAAATATGTCTTTACAAAACGTAAAAGAATATTGTATTATTTAATCAGTAATTATTTTTGTATTTCGAGGTGTTGATATGGACGCATTTAACGAGTTTTTCAAAAATTTGGCAACCAAATTGCATTTGCCGAGTTTTTTCAAGAGCACGACGCTGATCTTGAATAACTTTTTCCTGATCCTGCTTCTCGCGGTTCTCGTGATCGCCCTCGTCCTCGTCATCGTTCTCGTCCCGAGCAAAAAGAAAGGGAAGAAAGCGAAAGACGGGCAGGAGAGCGAAGAAACGAGCGGTGAAGAGAAAATCGAAGAAGTAACCGATTCCGATGAAAACGCCGCTGAAGAAACCGAGAGCGAAGACATGGCGAAGGAAGAGATCAGAGAGGAAACCGAAGCGCCCGTCGAACAAGCGGAAGCGCCGGAAACCGTAAAAGAAGAAGAGCAAGCGGAAAGCGAGCCCGAAATTCTCGCGGCAGTTGAAGCCGAAGAGGAAAAAGAAGAGATAGCGGAAGAACCCCAGCAGGAAGAAGAGAAAGAAGAACCCGCGCAGGAAGAAGCGAAGGAAGAACCCCAGCAGGAAGAAGAGAAAGAAGAACCCGCGCAGGAAGAAGCGAAGGAAGAACCCGCGGTTCAAGAAGAGCTTGCCGCGGCGAAGGAGGAAAAACCCGTGAAAGAAGCGAAGGCAAAGAAAGCGTCTTCCAAGAAAGAGGCGGCGGAAAGCAAAACGGTCGGTAAATACGAGATCGTGGAAAGAAGCGGAAGCTTTTATTTCCTCTTGAAGGCGAATAACGGCCAGTTGCTTTTGGAAAGCCCGAGCTATACGACCGAGCAGGGCGCGAAAAAGGCGATCGAAACCTTTAAGAACGCCGTTGAGGGCGGAGAATTTACGATCGACGAAGATAAAAACGGCAATTTCAGATTTATCTTAAAAGCCAGCGCGCGTTCGCAAATGCGCTATTACGGCGAGAGCTATTCCACTCGTCAAAGCGCCGAGAACAGCATCGGTTCGGTAAAAAAATTCGCCGCTAACGCGATCGTTAAGGTAACGGACGCGACGGACGAAGAGGCCGCGCAGGCAAACGATTCCGCAACTGTGTTCGTTCCCGATCCCATTACCGCGGATTCGTATAAAGCGGGAGGAAAGTACGAGATCATCGAACGCGGCGGGAATTATTACTTCATTCTCAAAGCCAACAACGGTCAGTTGCTTTTGGAGAGTCCGAGCTTTACTTCCGAACAAGGCGCGAAGAGCGGTATCGAGTCCTTCAAAAAGGCGGCTGAGGTCGGCATTTATACGATCGACGAAGATAAAAACGGAAACTTCAAATTTATTTTGAGAGCCAGCGCGCGTTCGCAAATGCGCTATTTCGGCGAGGCGTACAGCACGCGCCAAAGCGCGGAGAACAGCGTAAATTCCGTTAGGAGTTTCGCCGCGAAAGCCGTTCTCAAAAAAGCGGACAAGGCCGAGAAATAAGAAAAAAGAAATCAAGCGGAAAGAGGAATTCGACGGCGTCGGATTCCTTTTTCTCTTCTCCGTAAAAAACTTTCGATATTTTACGAATGGGTGTTCGATTCGCTTGACTTCTTCACTTTAATGTGTTAAAGTATCGATACGTTCAAAGCGTCGAACGGTAAAAGAGAGGTGAAAAAAGTGCGCGAAAGGGAGAATTTGCCCGAAAAACTCAGTAAGCTGTACGAAAGTTACGGTTATCTGCGTTTCAAAATGAATAAATTCGAGGAGTACGACACGTACGTCAAGAATAAGAGTTTTCTGACCTCGGATAACGTGATCACGTTTACCGACACGAACGGAAAATTGATGGCGTTAAAGCCTGACGTAACGCTCTCCATCGTTAAAAACAGCAAGGAAGCGCCCGGGCTGACGCAAAAAGTTTATTACAACGAAAATGTGTATCGCGTAGCGGGAAACAGCGGTTCTTTCAAAGAGATCATGCAATCGGGGCTCGAATGTATCGGTGCGGTCGGGTTATACGAACTGTCGGAAGTCATCGAGATCGCGCTCGAAAGCCTTGACGAAACGGGGCGGGATCACGTGTTGGACGTGTCGCATCTCGGCATCGTTTCCTCCGCGCTCGAAAAGGCGGAACTTTCCGAAGAGGGCAAGAGCGCGATGCGCGCTTACTTTGCGGGGAAGAACGTAAACGAAGCGGAGGCGCTTCTCTTGCGCGAAGGAGCGTCGGAAGAAGCTTCGCGATTGCTTCTCGAACTGATGAAGCTTTCGGGTTCGCCCGCCCTCGCGATTCCGAAGCTCGAAGCTTTATCGAAAGCGGATGATTACGCGGCGTGCGTAAGAAACCTGAAAGAGGTCCTCTCCGTCGTAAAAAGCGAAAAAGTCCGATTGGATTTTTCGGTTATGAACGATATGCATTATTATAACGGCATCGTTTTTCAAGGTTTTATCAAAGGCGCGCCCAAGTGCGTTTTGTCCGGCGGGCAGTACGATCTATTGCTGAAAAAGATGCGTCGAAACGCGAAAGCAGTCGGCTTTGCCGTTTATTTGGACGAGATCGAAGACGCGCAAACAAAAGAATCGGACGTGGACGTGTTCGTTTTGTTCCGAGAAGGGGAATCCGTTTCGCGCGTTGCCGAGACGGTAGGAGCCGAAAGGGCGAAAGGAAAGCGCGTTCTCGCTGGAAAGGTGATCCCGGACGGGGTCTCGTACCGCGAAGTGATCGTGATCGAGAGGGAGGAAAAATGCTAAACGTGGCGTTGCCCAAGGGAAGGCTTGGGGAAAAGGTGTACGGATTGTTCGAAAAGGCGGGATACGAATGCCCTTCGCTTCTCGAAAACAGCCGCAAGCTTATTTTCGAAAACGAGGAAAAGGGCGTTCGCTATTTTTGGGTGAAACCGTCGGACGTTGCGATCTACGTGGAGCGCGGCGCGGCGGATATCGGAGTTGCCGGGAAAGATATCCTTTTGGAGTACAAACCGGACGTGTACGAACTTTTGGACTTAAAACTCGGCGTTTGCCGTATGGCGGTCGCCGCTCCGAAAAACTTTAAGGACGATCCGCGTAAAGTCTTAAAGGTCGCAACCAAATTCAAAAATATCGCGTCGGATTACTATGCGAGCCTCGGACGGGATATAGACGTGATCCATCTGAACGGATCCATCGAGATAGCGCCGATCTTAAAACTCAGCGACGTGATCGTGGATATTGTGGAGACAGGGAAAACGCTCAAAGAAAACGATCTCGAAGTTATGGAGACCGTGTGTCCGATCAGCGCGCGTCTGATCGCAAATAAATCCGCTTACAAATTCAACGTCGAGGCGATCGAAATTTTGAAAGAACGCCTCGGAAAACTCGTTTGATCAAGGAGACCCTATGAAAACGTTGACTGCAGAAAAATACCTGAAAGAGCTAATAATCGAAAGCGCGAAAGAGAAAGCCGAGGTCAGAGAGACTGTGGCGCGCATCATCGAGACCGTTCGAGAAAAAGGGGACGCCGCCGTTATTTCTTACGAGCGGCAGTTTGACGAAGCGGTGCTTGACAGTCTCCTCGTTCCCGAAGAGGAGATCGCGGAAGCGATAAAGAAAGTTCCCCAAAAGTTTATTACGATCTTAAAGAAAGCGGCGAAGAACATTCGTAAGTTTCACGAAAAGCAGGTTCGTCAAGGCTTTTCCTATCGCGAAAAGGGCAAGTTGATCGGGCAAAGGATCCTTCCGATCGAGCGCGCCGCGCTGTACGTTCCGGGCGGAACGGCGGCGTATCCTTCGACCGTTCTTATGAATGCGATCCCCGCCAAGATCGCAGGTTGCGCGGAAGTTTGCATCGCAACGCCGCCTTTGATCAACGGAAAGATCAATCCCGTGATCCTTGCGGCGGCGTCAATCGCGGGCGTGGATAAAATCTATAAAATGGGCGGAGCGCAAGCGATCGCCGCGTTGGCGTACGGAACGGAAACGGTAAAAAAAGTCGATAAGATCGTAGGTCCCGGAAACGTGTTCGTGGCGGAAGCGAAAAGACAGGTGTACGGCGTCGTGTCCATCGATATGATCGCGGGACCGAGCGAGATCGCCGTTCTCGCGGACGAAACTGCCGATCCGGAATTTGTGGCGGCGGATCTTTTGTCGCAGGCGGAACACGATAAAAACGCTCGCGCGATTTTGATCACGCCTTCTTTGTCGCTTGCGAAAAAGGTTGCGCCCGAAATCGAAGCGAGGCTCGAAAAGCTGAAACGCCGTCCCATCGCGTCTCAATCGATCGAAAATAACGGGCGTATCGTTCTCGTTCGGACTATGGATGAGGGGATCGACGTTGCGAACGCGATCGCACCCGAGCATTTGGAAATCATTTCGGATGACGCGATCTCCTATCTCGATCGCGTTAAGAACGCAGGTTCCGTGTTCCTCGGTAGATACTCTCCCGAAGCGCTCGGCGATTATTTCGGCGGTCCGAATCACACGCTGCCGACCTCCGGAGCGGCTCGTTTTTCCAGCCCCCTCTCGGTAGATGATTTTATCAAAAAAACGCAATTTATATCTTACGACGAAGCGGCGTTCAAAAAGGTCGCGAAAGATATCGCCTATTTCGCCCGGAAAGAAGGTTTAACGGCGCACGCTGAAAGCGCTCTCGTGCGTCTTTCGAAAGATGAGTAGATTTTTATCCGACGCTTACGCTTCCCTTGTTCCATACGAACCGGGCGAGCAACCGAAAAAACAAACGTTTATCAAGTTGAATACGAACGAATCTCCCTTTCCGCCCTCGCAAAAGGCGATCGAAGAGGGTGAAAAAGAGCTTCGTCGTCTTTTCCTGTATCCCGATCCCGAATGCACTGCGCTTCGAGAAAAAATCGCGGAAAACCTCGGCTGCTTCATCCGAAAGGAAGAGATCCTCGCGGGAAACGGTTCTGACGAGATCTTGTTTCTTGCCTTTAATGCGTTTAAAGACAGAGGCTTCGTTTTCCCGGATATAACGTACGGTTTTTATCCCGTGTATGCGCGCGTTGCGGGCGCGTCTTATCGAGAGATCCCGCTTCTTCCCGATTTTTCGGTGGATTTCAAACGATTAAGAGAAGCGAAAGAGAACGTCGTTCTCGCCAATCCGAACGCGCCGACCGGGATCTTCGCACCTTTGACCGAAGTGGAAGCTCTATTGAGCGAACGTTCGGATCGATTGGTGATCATAGACGAAGCGTACGTCGATTTCGGAGGAGAGAGCGCGGTTTCCCTGATCGGAAAATACGACAATCTCCTCGTTACGCGAACTTTTTCCAAATCGCGCTCTCTTGCGGGGGCGAGGCTGGGGTTTGCGGTCGGAAACGAAGAATTGATCCGAGATCTGAATCTTTTGAAATATTCCGTAAATCCCTATAACGTAAATAGGGTAACGGCGGCGATGGGTTGGGGCGCCCTTGCGGACGAAAGTTACACGAAAAAAAATTGCGCCGCGATCGTAAAAAATCGGGAAAAACTTGCTTCCGAGATCGCGGAGATGGGGTATTTTTCGCTTCCGTCCAAAGCGAATTTTTTGTTCGTAAGACACGAAAAAGCGAGCGGAGAGCGCTTGTATCGCGCGCTGCGAAACGAGGGGATCCTCGTTCGTTATTTCGATAAAGAAAGATTGAGACCCTTCGTTCGGATCACGATCGGAGACGAAGATGCCACGGCGGAATTGATCGCCGCGTTGCGACGCATTCGGGAGGAATTATGAGACAGGCAACTATTCGAAGAACGACCAAAGAAACAGACGTTTCGATCGACCTTACGATCGAAGGAAGCGGACGCTCCGAGATCGATACGGGCTGCGGATTTTTGGACCATATGCTGACGTTGTTCGCTTCTCACGGCAGATTTGATCTTATCGTCAAATGCAAGGGGGATACGGAGGTGGACGATCATCATACCGTTGAAGACGTAGGCATTGCGCTCGGCGAAGCTTTTTTCAAGGCGCTCGGGGATAAGGCGGGCATCGCTCGATACGGAAGCACGATCCTTCCGATGGACGAGGCTTTGATTCTATCCGCCGTAGATTTTTCGGGACGCGATTATCTCGGTTACGATTTGTTTATCCCCACCGAGAAGGTCGGTTCGTTCGATACCGAGCTTGCGGAAGAGTTTTGGCTAAGCTTGGTCAGAAACGCCAAGATCACGCTTCACTTTTTGCAATTTGCGGGAGAAAACTCGCATCACATCTTAGAAGGATCCTTCAAATCCGCCGCGCGTAGCTTTAAGCAGGCGCTTACGATCGATCCCTCGCTCGAAGGGGCGATCCCTTCCACGAAAGGAACGTTATGATCGCGATCGTGGATTACGGAGTCGGGAACCTCTTTTCCCTTCGATCTTCCCTTGCCGCAATAGGCGTGGACGCGATCGTTACGGGGGAAAAGAGCGAGATAAAGAAAGCGGATCGGATCATCTTGCCGGGCGTGGGCGCCTTTTCCGCCGCCGTCCGAAAGCTGAAAGAAACGGGGCTGTTTGATTGCGTCAAAGAGGAAGCGATCCAAGGAAAACCGCTTCTCGGCATTTGCCTCGGAATGCAAATGCTCTTCGAAAAGAGCTTCGAAGGGGGAGAAAGCGAAGGACTCGGACTTTTAAAGGGCGAAGTTCGCCCCATTTCGGACGTTATCCCGAAGGAATATAAGGTTCCGCATATCGGTTGGAATGCGTTGACATTTTGCAAAGATTCGCCCTTGTTTCGCTATATCAAAGAGGGAGATTACGTTTATTTCGTACATTCTTATTTCGCGTCTCATGCGGAGGAGAGCGTAACGGCAACGGCGTTTTACGGTGCGCCTTTAACGGCTTCCGTAGGTCTCGGAAACATTTTCGGTTGTCAGTTCCATCCCGAAAAAAGCGGTGAGGTGGGGCTTCGCATTTTGCGCGCGTTTGCGGAAATAAAGGGAGGGCGCTCGGAATGATACTTTTCCCCGCGATCGATCTATTCGAAGGGAAAGCCGTTCGACTTTTTAAGGGCGACTATTCTCAAATGACGAATTACGGAGATCCTTTGGCAGTCTCTTCTTCTTTTATAAAAGCGGGAGCGAAGGCGATCCACGTCGTGGATCTCGAAGGCGCGAAAAGCGGGCTTACTCCGAATTTCGAAATCGTTTGCCGGATTAAAGAGCAAACGGGCGCTTTCGTGGAGGTCGGGGGCGGGATCCGCTCGATCGAAACCGTTCGAAAGTATTTGGAAGCGGGTCTCGATCGCGTGATCCTCGGAACGGCGGCGGTCAAAGACGAAGCGTTTTTGAAAAACGCGGTGTCACTGTATGGCGAAAGAATCGCGGTCGGGGCGGACGTAAAAGACGGCGCCGTTGCGATCAACGGTTGGACGGAAAAATCGGAATATACCCTCGCTTCTTTCTTTGAAAAGATGACGAAGATCGGCGTAAGGACGATGATCTGTACGGACGTTTCCAAAGACGGCGCGATGAAGGGGACGAATCTGAAATTGTACGCCGAACTTTCCGCGCGCTATCCGATCCGACTGATCGCGAGCGGCGGCGTATCTTCTCTTGCAGACGTCGGCAGCCTTGCGGCGATGGGGCTATATGGCGCGATCGTCGGCAAAGCCTACTATACGGGCGCGATCGACTTACAAAAAGCAATCGAGGTGGCAAATGATCACTAAAAGAATCATTCCCTGCTTGGACGTTCGAAACGGCAGGGTGGTAAAGGGCGTCAATTTCGACGGCATACGCGACGTGTCTTCCCCCGTGGAGAAAGCGGATTATTATTCGAGAAACGGCGCGGACGAACTGGTGTTTTACGACATTACGGCGTCGAACGAAGATCGGAAGATCTTTACGAACGTTCTCGCGGAAACGGCGGAGAGAGTGTTTATTCCTTTAACCGTGGGCGGCGGCATTCGCTCGATCGACGATTTCGACCGTGTGTTAAAATGCGGAGCGGATAAAGTAAGCGTCAATTCGGGCGCGATCGCCGATCCGTCTTTGATCGGGAAAGCGGCGAAGAAATACGGAAACCAATGCGTCGTTATCAGTGCGGACGTAAAGCGGGTGGACGGCGCGTTTCGCGTGTTCGCAAAAGGCGGCAGGGAAAACACGGGCTTAGAGGCGATCTCTTGGATCAAGCGATGCGTAAGCCTCGGCGCGGGCGAGGTCGTTCTCAATTCCATCGATACGGACGGCGTTAAAAACGGCTTCGATCTCGAAATGCTTGCCGCCGTCACGGCGGAAGTAAACGTCCCCGTCATCGCAAGCGGCGGCGCGGGAAAGATCGAGGATTTTATTACGCTTTTCCGCGCGCTGCCGCGCGTGGACGCGGGACTTGCCGCGTCCATTTTCCACTTCGGCGAAGTGGAAATTCGCGATCTCAAAAAAAGAATGGCGGAAGAAGGGATTCCTACCAGAGTATAAAGGAGAATAATATGATCAAAACGGACGAATTGAAATTTGACGAAAAAGGCTTGATCCCCGCGATCGTTACGGACGCGATCACGAAGGATGTTCTGACCTTGGCGTATATGAACAAAGAGACCCTCCAAGAGACCCTCGAAAAGGAGTTGACCTGTTTTTACAGTCGTTCCAGACAGGAGCGCTGGCTGAAAGGGGAAACGAGCGGGAATTATCAACACGTCGTCTCCGTTACCGCCGATTGCGATAAGGACGCGCTTCTCATTCAAGTGGAGAAAGACGGGCCCGCTTGCCATCTCGGAAACGACAGCTGCTTCTCCAATCCTCTCTATCAAAGCGAAAACAGACAAGCGTTTTCTTACGAAGGTTTGTACGAACTTTTGGTGGGTAGAAAAAAGGAGAAGAAGGAAGGCTCTTATACGACCTATCTTTTCGAAAAAGGGCTCGATAAAATTTTGAAAAAAGTCGGCGAAGAGAGTACGGAAGTCATCATCGCCGCGAAAGCGGAAGATAAAAAAGAAACGATTTACGAGATCGCCGATCTTGCCTATCACGTTATGGTTTTGATGGTGCAAATGGGGATCTCGCTCGAAGACGTTCACAGAGAGCTCGCCTCGCGCCACGTCATAGATAAGAAGATCAAACAGGAGAAAATGACGAATGGTTGAGAGCGATCTCCATACGCACACGCTTTACAGCGACGGTTCGGCGTCGCCCGAGGAAATGGTTCGCTCCGCCCTCTCTCTCGGCGTTAAAAAGCTCGGGATCAGCGATCACGGTTATACCTCTTTCGATGAAAGCTACTGCATGAAAAAGAGCGCGGTGAGTTCGTATTTAAGGGAGATCGGCGCTTTGAAAGAAAAATACAAAGGGGAGATCGAGATCCTCGCGGGGGTGGAATGGGATCTCTTTTCGGAAGGGGATATAAAGGCGTTCGATTACGCGATCGGCTCCGTTCATTACTTGAAGGTCGGAGGGGAGTACATCCCGGTGGACGAGTCGCCTTCTCTTCTTGTCTCCGCTTGCGAAAAGTATTTTTCGGGCGATTTTTACGCATTGACCGATCGCTATTATCAAGAAGTCGCGGCTTTGGCGGAGATTCCGACGGTTTCCATCGTAGGGCATTTCGATTTGATCAAAAAGTT
>OCTW013421827.1_pt1 | contig 29529 bp, 45 predicted proteins | sample 1539671 | NCBI WGS metagenome assembly OCTW01 (sample SAMN02144230, study PRJEB22623) | gut metagenome | biome: sheep rumen | host: Ovis aries | place: New Zealand | reverse complement strand
AAGGTTGAGTTCGGCACGTGCCTCGTCTCTCGTGAGCCACGGTCCTCCGACCGCGCTCTGCAGGATGCTCGCACGTTCCTCGAAACTCCACTTGAGCTTCTCTTCAATGTCGAACTCGACATACGTGTTCGGAGCTGCTCCGATCATCGGCATCAAGAACGCGTTGAACCTCTGCTGAAGCATCTGGATCACAGGACCGAGGCATTCAGCATAAAGCGCTCTCGCGTTATCCTTGCTGGATGCGTAGGTCTGAGTATTGGAGTGCCAAATCAGAGACGGGTTAATGCCATAAGCTGCAGCGACCGCCTCGCGTGAAAGAACCACGGACTGTGCCCACTCCGACTCCTTGAAAGAAGTCTGGAACGGCTTGATCTCCATACCATCTTCCATGAGCGGGATGGATCCTGCCTTCGAGCCGCCTGCGCCCCATGCTTCACGGAATGCGGTTGCGAATTTGCTTCTCTGTTCGTCTGTCCACGGTGCAACGTCCTTCGGTCTGACTATCTGAGCATTGAGCCTGCCCGATGACCGCCAGAGCTGCCTGCGGAACTTGCCCGACTCGACCTGTTCAAGAAGTGTCTGTCTCAAGGCGCTGATCGGTGAAAGATACCCGCCCGGATGTCCAGGACTGTATGTCTTGAACTGAATGAACTCCTTCTCGGGAATATCCACCGTCTGCCCCGTCTTAGAATGGACTCTGATCGTTCCAGGCTTGTAAGATGTGGCCATTTCGGAACCGATCACCCAGTTGGTAGGAACGATATGAAGATCCCATCCGCTCGCGCTTGCCACACTCGGAACCACCCATACATAAACCGCGCCATAAACGAAATACTCCTCAACGAGTCCGCGAATGAACTCGAACTGAGTCATATAATCGTTCGGCCTCCAAAGCAAAAGAGCCGCCCCGGATGTGCGGTCTCTCTTGCGCTCGGTCTCTCCGTTTCGGACATAAACCTTGAGCGGGAGCTGTGCAATGCTGTTTGACAGGAAGTCAACAACGGCTCGGAGATTATCCTGTGTGCGGTATAGTTCCGTTGCCGTCATGTTCAGCACTTGCGTCGAGGCATCGCCCGAAAGTGTGACGTTAACGATCGATGGTCTACTGATCATCCGCCAGCGCTCGAAAATACTCGCCATTTAAGTGTTCCCCTTTTTCTTTTTAGATAAACGTCAAGCTGCTGCCTGAAGCATAGCTCGATTCGTAAACCTTCTTCTCTTTCTTGGTTATCTGTGTCGCTCCCGCATAGGCCATAGCCGCTGCCATGAGCGGACTTATATCGTCAGGGCTCTTCACCCTGTCCGGGAGCATGATGCCTCCGCCCAAGTTACGGAGTTGGCATGTTCTGCCCGGAGTATCAAGAACGGGCTGCGGAATGTGGTAAACCTTCACACCGCCACGGTTATCCGTTGGTGAACAGGCCGCCACCGCATCATAAAAGCGGTTCCATCCTGCAGAAAGGTCTGGACCTTCCTGCGCCATCCTTGTTATTCCGTCAATCGTGCAGATCTGTTCTGCAAGTCCTGACACCGGTGCGCCACGGCCCTGAAAACAGAGTTTCATTTCACCGTACTTCGGAGCTCTTGCCTTGAACCAGTCAACAGCCCACTCGGATCCGATACGTCTGTCCACGATCTCAACGTGATAGTTCCCGTCTTCTCTCATTCCGCAGACCGAGATGACCGTGTACTTCCTGTCCTGAGACATATCAATACCCCAGAAGAGCTCACTGTCTTCACGGATGAAACTCTCTTCATCCTGACCACCTATCCAGGATCCATCCGGGAACGGCTCCGGGAGTATGGTCTCAACCTGTTGACACATACATTCCGAGCGGAACTTGTTCTCCGGGAATGTGGCTCTATTTGAAAGAAGCGCTCGCTCTGTTAATCGCCCATATCCCAAAGCGGGATTTGCCTGAGCGAGCGCCTCCATATCATCCGTCTCAGCATCATCCGGTGCTGACCATTCAAAAAGTCCCAAGCTCTCAGAATCAACGTTTCCGCCAAAGTCCCGAGCCTTAGTTCCTTCAATCTTCTCAATGGCCTGCGACCGCAACTGTCTCAATACAATTGAGTCAGGATCGCCTGCGTTAGAAAAGCAAACGGTCATGCCGTTGGGTTTCGCGTTGGTCGATGCAACTGCAGCAGACCACGTCTCCCAGTCACGATGTTCACGAACCTCGTCAAGCATAACGAGATCGTTAGCATCGCCACGGCCTGCGCGTCTCGTAGGCGCTCCGACCTTGTAAGTCCTGAGCCCTGTGAGTACGAGCTTCTTTCCGCCGTTTCTCCGCGCGACCATCTGAATATCGCGAGCGAGATCCGGATGAGTCTCCTGCTCCTGGATAACTCCTTCCCAGACCTCCTCAGCTTTGTCCATGCTCAGCGATGTACCAAACACAGCTTCAACTTTCAAAACATTAAGAAAAAATGAAGCTATCACTTTCGATAACTCCGTTTTCCCATTCTGCCTCGAAACCATAAAGAGCACCGTTCGAAAACGGAATCTCCATCCATCGGGCTTGGTTAAGTCGCCTTCAACTTCGAGTGCGTGGATCAGCGCCCACTCCTGCCAGGGATAAAGCACCATCCCGAGATTCGCATTCGCGTACTCGATCGCAGCGAATCCCAAGCTGGTCTTCTTGGTCAACTTGTGGAGTGGTGGTGTCCACAACCTCGGTTCCGTCTGGCCCATCATAATCAACCAATGCCAAAGCGCTTCCTCAGATCATCAACCGATGATGTCCTCGGTGCTTCTTTTTGGTTGTCGAGTATAGATTCCAAACAGTTCAATGCAGATGCATAATCGCGAACGGTCGCCCTGAACTCCTGCGTTGCAGGGTTCTGCCTGAGCATTCTCTCGCCCGTCCCCACGGTCACTTGCTGCGCCAAAGGCATCTGTTTATATACCGGGATTTGCTGTTCAATCTTCTCCTGCATGGTCAACACTGCGTTGGCCAGAGTCACAGCCTGAGATTTAATGCTTGGATCAACATGATCGCACATCATCTCTGCAGGCGTCATTGGTTTAACTATTTCTTTCGGCTTGGTCGACTTTAACCTCGTTGTCTTTTTATTCGCTGATGCCATAATCAACACCTCGCTCCATACTTGTGAAGACAGTCATATATACGGAGTTCCTTCTGCAACCGCCTTAATGCCTTTGAATAGTCCCTCTTCAAATATGGCGATTTGGTCTTAGCAATCGCGCGCTTAATGTCCTTCATTTTCTGAACGTGAGCCTGTCTCATATCAGCCATTAAGCAACACCGCCTTTTTCCCGGTAAAGCTCTCATAGCGCTGAATGATTACATCCACATAACGCGGATCCAGTTCACTCGTATAGCAGCTTCGTCCCAACTGCTCGCATGCGATCAGTGTCGAACCACTGCCCCCAAAAAGATCAAGTACGACATCACCCTTGTTGGATGAGTTCTGAATAAGCTTTGCCAAAAGTTTGATAGGCTTCATCGTAGGATGCAGGTCGTTCTTCAACGGCTTGTTCTCACGAATGATGTCTGTCTCGGTTTCGTGAAGGATCTCGAGCAGAGCGTTCTTCAACTGGACCGCATCCATGAGATCCACATTCTCGATGACCGAGCGCTGCTTGCGCTTGTCGTTCCAGATCTTAATCGACTTACCCTTGCAGCCTAATAAGCAAGGTTCATACATTGACTGATACTTGGAACCTCCGAGCACGAGTTGGTTCTTAACCCAGATAAGCTCCTGCTTATATGTGAGCCCTGCATCGCGCATCGCTCTCATGAAAACACCGGAACCGAGTTCCTTATAAAAAACATAAATGCTCGCGCCATCCTTCATCATCATGAAGTACGAGACGTAAACATCATGCAGAAACTTCTCAAAGTCCTCTTCAGACATCTTGTCATTTAAGATGCGCTTGGACTTGCGGTCCTTCGTATTACCCGCGCCCTCATAGGCCATGTTGTACGGAGGATCCGTAACAACCAGATCGGCCTGAGCACCATCCATGAGTTTCTCGACATCGCTGATGATCGTAGCATCACCACATATCAAACGGTGGGATCCTAACTGATAGATGTCTCCAACCTTCGCCTTGGGTTCCTCCGGAAGTTCAACTTCGAAATCGTCCTCAACAGGTTCGTTGTTCTCATTAGGATCCAAATCGAATCCGAAAAGACTCATATCGATGGTCGCAATCTCATTGAGAGTCGACTGCAGCAGCTCGGGAATGAACCCGCTGTTCATGGTCAGCTCGTTGTGAACTAACGCATAAGCCTTTCGCTCTTCAGCAGATAACGAATCAAGTCTGATGCACTCGACTTCCTTATAACCGAGCTGCTTCAGCGCGATCCATCTGCCGTGACCTTCAACGATTAGATTCTCATCGCCCCAGATGCCGATCGGATCGAGATTACCAAACTGCTTGATACTCTCCTTGATCTGATCAATCTGCCACTTCGGATGGTCCTTCGCGTTGTTCGGATCTGGTGTCAGTTCGTCAACCTTCAGCTTGATGATTTCCATTTTTACTTCACCGCCTTTCGTGATGTGTGCCTTGGTTATGGTGTGGAAGTGGTAAGGCTGACCACTTGTCGCTTCGTCAAGCTATCCACACCAAAAAAATATTTTGATAACCTGGGGAGGGAGAACACTGCAAGCACGCTGGTCTGTCGTTTTCATTTTTCTTTTAAGATTCAGATAGCCCTATGGGGCCCTCCCTACCAAATACGCGTCCGCATACCCAGAGCCATGTCTCCCGAGCCGCTTCCGCGCTGTCGGTTGCACCGCATATGGGATGCAGCAATGTTATTCAGATCGAGCTCAAGCTCGGGAGCCTTCGCAAAAGGAATGATGTGATCAGGTTCCCAGGACAACGGTGCGCTCGATGGCTCGAGCGAGTAATTGATCCTCTCGCCACAGATATGACAGACAGCCCGCGCCTTCCGATCACGGTCCCAGGCGAGCCTTCTGATCCTGCGCCACTTGCTTCCGGATCTGTATTCCTGTGCCATGCACCCCCGCCCCCTTATTCAAGCAATTAAAAACCCAGCACAAGGGCGCGCTGGGTTTGAAAGGTAGGACGAAAATAGGCGACTGACAAAGTGATGTGGTGATTCGTGAAAGTAAAAATCCCGACCGCCTAAATTCCTACATACAGATTATCACGAAAATTACTGCAATTTAGTGCACTCTTTATCTGAAGTGTTCCCGCAGTCAGGACAAACATTGTACGGAACATCCTGACGGGAACCACAACATTTGCAGATATAGACCTTTTCATCGTCTCTGTCTCTGATATACCAACCTTTCATACCGCACCTTCTTTCTTCTTCTCCTGTTGGCACTTCTGCATATCGCAAGCGATATACTCATCTCCGTTTTCACACTTGATCGTTAAGCCGTACATACAGTTTTTACAATCTTCGGAAAGTATCATTCTGCACCGCCTTTATGTTTTTCACTAATCATAGGCATTCCGTCAAGTGCATCATATGTAATATCATCTTTGTCCTCTTCTACATCTCCTTTCTGCAATAACCAAAGTTGAAAACTTGCATAACAAACAGGGCAAAGGTCAATATCGCTGTTATTTTTCCTTGAAATATAAGGCTCACCATTAGCTAAAATGCGGGGTTCAAATATCGCCTTGCACCTGTCACATTGGTATACTTTCATTCCGCACCGCCTTTCTGTTCTTCCGCCGTGAGCGTGATAATCTGAAACACTCGGCTGATTTCGCAAAGTTCACAATGTTTATTCATTCGGCAATACCTACAAACGCTTTCGACAATGCGCTCATTCAACTTCTCGGCTAACTCGCCTTGCGGTCTTTCGTCTTTTATGACTAACTCGCCACTTTTGATTTTTTCAATCACTTCCGTTTGTACTATTTCTTTGAGTTTGTTCTCGTCAAAACTTACATTTGCGATGGCTATTTTTTCGGGTTCAACTTCAACTGTCGGGGCATTGTCGATAAGTTCAATTAGTTTGTCGTAAAAGCCACAATATTTATATTCTTCTAATGCCTTTTTCAAAGCCTCTCGGCTGATTAAATCGTTGTTCATTGTCTGCCTCCTCACTCGTCATCATCATCACTCAGATCTGAACCACTGCACTCGTACCGATGCTCGCAAGTCATACAGTCGCATCCCTCTCGGAAGTCACCAGTGTTCCAGCACATCTCGTTCAAGTCGCTCATGTTCCGCCTCCGATCAGCTTGTTGTAGAGATCTTCAGTCAGCTTGGAGATGTCGCTGTCCTTGTGCAACGCTCCTTCGATGTAACCTTTCTTGAACCCTTCATCAAAACCTCTTTCGTAGATCTGCCTGAGCGTGAGGTTCTCGGAATTGATATAGTTCCCTTTTTCGTCAAAGTGATTACTCATCTTCGTGACTCCTTTCGTTAATATACTTGGCTCGTTCATCAGCATCCCTGGCAGCGATGATGGCTGCGAAAAAGAAGATGCCGACCGCCATTCCTGCAAACATTCCCACAAAGAACGCAATCAAGGTGTCCATTACATCACCTCCCGGATCCATTCGTCCGGAATGTACTCACGGACCGCATTGAGACATTTGTGCAGATAGTTGTACGGCTGGCGCTGTGCATAGTTGTACTTCTGTCCGATCAGATTCCAACTCATCCGGTTGACGTAACGGTCGTAGAGCATGTTCCGCATCATGGTGTCATTGACCTTTTCCAGGACAAAGTGAGTCCTGACGTTCTCGCGTGAGATCTCGCCAACGAGCTTCTCGATCTTCTCGCAGAGCATCGAGTATTCGATGTTCTTGGTCTCGGTCGGGTTCTCGCCATTGTTGCCAGGGATCGATTCCGAGTCATACTTCCCGATCCCTGAGAGCTGGGATATGATGTCAGCCTTCCTCTTCTCGTAGGACTCGATCTCGTTGTCCTTGTCCCACATTCTCGCGAGCCAGATGTGAGCCTCCCATTCCCTGTCTGTGAGTTTACTCATTCTGGACCTCCTTCCACTCGACCACGATGGCAGCCTTCTCCGCGTAGAACTTTTCCAGATGGAGATCCGTGATCTGCGAGTCATCGTTCCAGAATCCCGTCTTCGTCATCTGGTCGATAAATGCTTTGGAAAAGTTATCGACATCGGGCTTTGAGGTCTTAGGCTTTCCCCACTTGGACTTGTCCTTAACATCAAAGTAGAACCAGACGTGGAGTTCGATCGGGAGCTCTGACGGGATCCTCGGTGCGTGAGGCTTGAGCGCCACAAAGAACTCCTGCTCGGTCGCCATGAGCTTCTTATCCTTAAAGTAGGTGTGAGTCCTGCCGTTGTAGCGCTTCTGCTGCGCAGTTCCTTTCGGCATGGTCACAAAGTGCAAAAAGAATCTGTCTTTCATTTGTTATCCTTTCCGGGCTCAGCCTCAATGGTGAGTTCGTCAGTATTGCCACGGGCCTTGAGGTATTCGATCATGTACCGCGCATCCTCGCTGTTGTCGAAAGCGCAGTAGCGTTCACCGTTGACCTTCACCCAGTACATCTGTTTCATGTCTTCTCCTTTCTATCCCCTCAGTGACTTCCTTCAAAAAGCACCTGTCTCCCGTCAGATCGTAGATACAGTTGACCGCTTCTTGAAGCAGGTCGAGAGGATCAGCACTGTCCACATTCTTGATGAGGACCTTCCTGCACTCGGAAGATGCCATAAGCATCTCGGCACTCTTCCTGAGCTGTTCCGTCCACCGGTCATAATTGTCTGTGTATTGCTTCGTTGAAATCATTTTTGAAGCCTCGCGCGTCTTTCTCCTGAGTTGGGAAGAAGAGCGCGCTTTTTAAGCGCTCTTTTTTCCCAGGAAAAGGAAGGTAATTCCTTTATAAGTCGATGTTCCTTCAAAGTAAAATTTTCTTGATAGTTTTTATTCATCAAAATCAGCCCTCCGAACGACACCTTTTTCGAGGATGAAAGCAGGGTTTTCCTCGATGTATTTTCGGAGAGTCCTGGAAGAAACTTCCGCGACTTCTCCCATCTCGGAAAGGTGCGCCACCTCATCCATCTCAGGAGTGAGTTTCTTGACTGTGTTGAACGCGTCCTCGATGATCTGTCTTTTCTCGGATGCCGTTCTGATGTTCGGGTTCTTGTTGAGGTTCGCCTCGGGAGATCCTTCCACGGCTGCACTGTCCAAAAGTCCGGTAGTGTCCGCATAATGGATCGGGAACTTAAAGAACACGTTGATGGGATCCACGTCACGGAAGTCACGCAGAACGAACGCGAGCTGCATCGGCTTCTCGCCATCGGCTATCTGCCGACCTATGGTCTCAAGGATGGCCTTGTCGGGTTCCAGGAACGACAGGTCGCAGATGGCATCCGCGTCACGTGCAAACACACCTGAACCGGAACCACGGTCAATGACCTTCCTGCCGCCCATAGCGCCCTTCGGATGATGGTGATCGTAGATGATGGCGGCACCTGTCTCGTGCGCGATCCTGTCCAGAGCGTTGCAGAATGTAGCGATGGCCTCGGCTGAGTTCTCGTCACCCTGCTGGACCTTGTAAAGAGGATCCAGAATGATCGCCTTATATGGTCCCGTGTTCTTACAACGTCTGATTACCTTTGCAGCGAGCTTCTCGAGCGGCACCGCAAAGCCTCGGAGGTTCCACGGCCTGATGTTCCGACAGTTCTCGGTCAGCTTCCAGCCGTTCGCATCATATATAGATTTAAATCTATAAAATAATGAAGCCTCTTCGACCTCAAGGTTGATGTAGAGCACCTTGCCCTGTGCACACGGGAACTTTCCGAGCCACGGTTTGCCTTCTGCGATGCAGACAGCGATCTCCTGAGACAGACACGTCTTTCCTGCTTTGGACTCGCCCGTGATGATCATCTTGTTGCCTTCGCGCAGGATCCCTCCGATGAGTTCCGGTGAGAGCTTAGGCGGCTCCTGAAGCTGGTCCCAGAAGTCAAGGATTTCGGGAAGGTCATCGTCAAGGGATCCGATGTAGTCGATCCACTTGTCCCAGTTCTCGCAGCCGATGTTAGTGGCCACGATGTACTGCTTCTTTCCGTTCCTCTCGACACCGGGCATCCTGGACAGTCTGGACGGGTTCTTGTTCTTCGTGTCGATCTTGAGCCCTGACTTCTCACAAGCCTGATATAGGAACTGGACCTTCTTGGCATAATCATCCTTGTCGAGAGCATCCACCTTGACGATGGCATGGAGCGACTTCCCGCCTGAGTGTACGAGCACCGCGACGGGGAGCTGCATCTGCTTGATCAGGGAATACTGTTTCTCGATTCCGATGTCATCGCACTCTACAAGCGCATATCTGAACTCGGTGACGTGGGCATTGGTGACACCCTCACCGTCAAACGGGTTGAAACGGATCCACGCGCCTGCTTCCCTCTTGTAATCTCCGACCGCATACGAAATGTCATCGTAGTGGTCAAGGTTCTTTAGGATGAGCGCTGCCGTCTGGGAATAAACACCCGCGTTGGCAGGCACCCACTTCGATTTCTCACCATCTTCCTTCTTGATGGACTGGCAGCAGTACGCCACGATGTCACTCGGCTGGAATAAGGTGTTAATATAAAGCCTGAGCTGCTCTCTGGGATCCCAGTTTTTAGGTGGATCAGGCACGGCCTCGCTTTCAACGAAACCGTCCTTGACGATCGGTGCCGTGTCCTTGCCTATGACTGCGTCCCAGGCTAAAAACCGAGGCGGCTCGGAGGCGGCTGTTTTGTTAGGTTCCCAGCCGCCTTCCTTTGCCTTTATGGTAATATAAGCACCTGAAACGGGAGTACTCGTGTCCTCATTGAACGTGTTCCACTTCTTCTCGCAGTCGCCCGGATGATATTTTGGAGAGCCCTGTGACCATCTGTCCCAGTCATCGCAGGAATAACCCTCGTGCTTGAGCGCCATTCCCACCTGATACCAGACTTCATAATCGTCAGGATCAATGAACGGTAATAACTGTAAATGGTCAAACTTTTCCATCTTATACCTCGAACGGGAGATCGTCTGCTGCAGGCTCGGACTTCTTGATAGTCTTCTTGGGAGCGGTCGGTGCCTTCACAGCATCGCACTCAAGGTACTTGTCGATCTGGTTGGTCTGCTTGGGCTGACCATCGCTTCCGGTGTAGTTCCTGACCTTGACGTGGCAAAGGCCCTGCTTGCCGATGACGTTGTTCCAGTCCATCTTGTACGCCTTGCCGTGAGCCTTCTGACCGATGCACCTGAAGAACGATCCGAGCTTCCACTCCATGCTCGTTGTGAGATAGAGCCTGTCTGTCACGGAAGTGTGGCCAAGCTCTCCGCCATTGACCACGATCTTGAGTGTGGCCATCGGGCATCCGTGTCCGATCTTCTCGGAGTCTCCGTCATAAAGGCCCTTCTCCAAGCCCTGAACCATGAACGGATAGTCGCCTTCCGGGAGAAGGATGAACTCCTGTGTGTCCTTTGTGATCTCTGAATCCCAGTCCAAAAATTTAGCGTCTGACATGTTAATTTCCTCCTGTTAATGTCTCTGCGTAATCGAGTGCTGCCTTAAAGTCCGCGTTGGTGGACTCGCTATTGAGTCCGCAAGCGCTGACGATCTCCTGCATGTTGAGATCGTTGTCCTTGATAAAAGTCCTGAGCTGAACGCGGTAGTCGGGCTCGGGCTGTTTAGTATTGGTAAACAAGTGCGCGATCTCGTCAAAGCTCATCGGCATTGAGTCGGGCAGTCCGTACCTGTTCTTTGCGTCCCAGCACGGATGGTGAGCCGCATACATTACGCGGGATCCTCCCGTTGCCTTCTTGGACTTCGTTGCCTGATCAGTGATGACGTTGGTCTTGTAGTTGCAGAACAGGACCATGTCTGCCCACTCCTTGAGCATAGGCGCGTCCTTCTTGGTGAGCTTCATCTCCCAGCGATCATAAGCGCCCATCTCGTCAGGCTGTTCAAACTTCCTCATGAACGCGTGAGCCGTGAAGACCACGTTGATCCCTGCAGCGATGCACTTGTCACAAGCCTTCAACAGCTCGTTAAAGTATTCCGAGAGATAGACATAGCCTTTGCCATATCCCACGTCCTCAATGCCGTTGACGTTGCACTTCGCACACGTGTACTTGATGCAGAGCATCTCTGCCCAGTCAGCCGTGTCGATGACGATCGTCCTGCACGGTGCGTTCTGTGCGCAGTCCTTAACACAGTTGATGATGTCCGCCCAAGATCCCGGTGTCGGGTATCTGGCAACATCCAGTTCCTTTGTCGAGCCTTCCGTGTCGATGAATACGGGATCAGGGAAGCATGAAGCCAGAGTTGACTTGCCTATGCCTTCCGGTCCGTAGATAACGACCTTCTTGGCGGTCTCGACCTTGCCTTTTGTAATGGGGATTCCCATACTTTCGTTACCTGCCTTTCCTAATATTTCTAAAAGTTTTAGATACTGTTTTGTGTCGGGCTTCTTGCGTTTCATAACGCAACCGCCTCAAACACCCATGTGACATAGCCTCTGCCCTCGGAATCGCCCAGATCTTCGGGAAGGAGCTCGCCCTTCTGACGGAGTCTGTATCTGATGTTGGAGATCGCCTTCGCTCTGGAAGTTGCCCAGGTCTCGCCCAGCTCCGTCTTCTTGTATTCGGAGGCATAGCAGCCGTGGCCTTTACCTATGAGGTAAACCTTAAACTTCTGTTTCTTTTCCATCCTTAGCCTCCCAGTCAAAACAAGAGTCTTCTGCATCCACACCGGAACTGACGTTCTTCTGTTCGTGGAGATGGCAACCGCATAGGCACCATCCTCCGAAAATGGACGTGTCACTCTTGTCCCAGTGCTTGCAGGTCTTACATTTCATTTCCATTAGCGGATCCTCAACGAGTCTTCCTGGATGGAATGACACCAAGTGAACTTCTTGCCTGCCTTCATCGCATCCAGCGCTTCTTTCGACTTAACCTCGGGCTCTGAATACTTCAGGAACTCTTCCGGAACGTCATAAACGGACTCAACGTCAAGAACGAACTTAGGCGGGTTCTTCTGAATGTATGTGGTGAACGAACCACACTGGAGCTTCGGATCTCCACAAGCCTTCTGCGCATCCAACATGAGCTTCTTGAGCCTGTCCTTGCCGTTCTGGAGTGACTTCTTCTTCGCCTGGAGTCTTTTGATCTCTTCATCAAGCCCCTTGATGTCGGAATCGACATTCTTGAGATACTTGCAGCAGTTCTCGAATTTGTCCTTCAGGTCATCCGTCTGGTTGTTCCAGGCATCGAGGATGTCCTCGTCCGAGACGGTCTCGTCTTCGATCATGTTTGCAAGAAGGATGAAACCCTGTTTCAATTCATAAACACTTGCCATTATTTCTTCCTCCTGTCCGAGTAATAAGCGAACGCAAAGCACTTGTGATAACCCTTCATGTGAGGATCAGACAGATAAAGATCCTTCCCGTTTACCCAGCACGGATAAACCATGAGGTTGAAGTTGCTGCACCTGAAAAACCGCTTTGCGATCTTGGTTCCTTCGCCTAAAGTGTTGGAGCCCTTCTCAAATACGAGATACTTCTTCTTGTGGCCATCCTCGGCCTGATAGATGTCGTACTTCATGACTCACCACTTCTGCGAGAAGTCGATCTCGTCTTCATGCTTGGGATAGATGATCTCGATCGTGTCCTTCTTGGACCTCTTGAGCATCAGGTTGGTGGAACGGAGCTGACGGTTCTCTTCTCTGAGCTCCTTGATCAGGTCCTTATAGAAAATGGACATGAACGCGATGCCTGCAGCAGCGCCTACGCTCATAGAACCGAGAACTAATAAAAAAGTGAGTAATTTCATTTGTTATCCTGCCTTTCTTTTGAACTGTGCATCGAAGTCACCACTAACTTCGATTCCGTGTTGTTTGATGAGGACCGCGTTCCAGATGGCACGCTTCTCTTTTTCTGTGAACTCCTGATGCCCGTAGAGGCACCGGTAGAGTCTGGATCGGCTGATGTTCGTCTCGTTGCTCATCTCTTCGCAGGTCTTGAACCATCTGCCGAGTTGCGGGTAAAGGTTGTAGCCTCTCATACCTTCACCTCGCAAAAAGTTCTTCAAGCGGGATTTCCACACCGAGCGAGCTCTTAATCTTCTTGGCCTCGTCAAGTGTGAGAGGGAACTTCCCGTTGATCTTGTCTGCAAGAGTCTGATACCTGATGCCGGTCATTCTCGACAAATCGACAATGGTCAGATCGCGCCTTGCAAGCTCTGCTTTTACGTTTGAGTACATTGGGGATCTCCTTTCGATAGATTATTCACGAATATTCGTGAACCACCCGTAGATTAACAAACATTCACGAAAAGTCAATAACTTCTCACGCATTTTCGTGAATTGAAAACAGTTTGTAATACTCAAACTTCTATCAACCGTTATTGAAATTTCGTGAACTCGGTGTTATGGTTAAGGACGAAAGGCAGGTAAATATATGACTATAGAAGATGAACTCAGAGAGCTGATGATCAAAAAGAGTGGATCCGTAAACAAGTTCTCCCAGGAATGCGGGTTATCACAGTCCACCATCTTCACGATCTTCAAACGTGGAGTAAAGAACTCAAATATCAACTCAATAATCGCAATATGCAAATTATTGGATATAAGCGCAGATGCGCTCGCAGATGGCAAAATCGTTCCGATCCACAGCATGACTGATCAAGAACAGCTCCGAGCCGATCTTCTGACAAAACAGAATTACGCAAAATTGCTCGGCTATTATGAAGCCCTGCTTCAGAGTCAAAAAGATGAGGAATTAAAATGAACACACCACGCTGGGATGGATCCAGATGGAGAATACAAGTCAGACATGAAGGAAGACGTCTCTCCTTCTCGTCTTCCGTTCCTGGTGCCAAAGGAAGACGTGAGTGCCAGAAAAAGTTCGATGAATGGTACTATGGCGAGGCTTCAGGCGAGAAGACCGTTGCGCGTGTCGCCCGGGAATATCTTGAAGACGTAAAAGCACGGTGTGGTGCTGACTCGCCAGCCTATGAACAATACGAGTGCTATATAAGGCTCTACATCGCGCCCAGATGCGGTCAAAAGAAAATATGTAGAATGACACTCCGAGACTGGCAGAACGTCATCAACGAGGCCACAGGCGAGAAAAAAGCACTGTCTGAGAAAACCCTGCGAAACCTTCGTGCGATAATAATGGGCATCATCAAGTTCGGTTATCAGGACTACCAGTGCGAGCTCCCGCGTGGAGATCTCTACATTCCAAAAGGCCGCAGCAAGAAGGAAAAAGAGTTCCTTGAAAAGGATGACGTCCGCAGGCTCCTTGAACCATCAAAGCTCTGGTATCACCCGCTCTTCTGCTTCATGGTCCTGACAGGGCTCCGTCCGGGAGAAGCTCTCGGTCTGCAGATCTCTGACATTGAACATAACAGAGTGATCATAAGAAGGGCCGTGAACGCACGCGGTCACATAACCGATGGTAAAAACAAAAATGCGCGAAGGATGATCCCGATCGGTGAGCTCGCCAGCTCCATCCTCCGGAACACGATCAAGAGGAATGAAGATTACAACCTCCGGACCGAGTGGATCTTCTGCAGCCCTGATGGATCCCCGGGAAAACAGACACGGATGCGCAAACACTGGGAAAAGCTCAAAGAAGAACGAGATCTCCCCGGCACCGTGTACTCCCTCCGACATACATTCATCACCATCATGAAAAACGTGCTGCCTGAGCAGGCCATCAAGGACATTGTCGGTCACTCGGTCAGCATGGACACATTCGGAACGTATGGTCACATCCTTGATGGTGAAGATCGCGAAACAGCCCAGGTCATCGACCTGACTTTTGGTGCCACTTTTGGTGCCACTTCGTCCACAGGAGACGGACAAACCGAGTGATCAGAGCCGAAAAGTCCCTATTTTACGGACATTTTGTGCGTGAGGAAACGAACCTATACGAGTTCAAGTCCCGTATGCTCCACCAAATAAAACTCAATAAAATCAAGCCGTTTCGGGTTTTCCGTTCTGGTTTGGGTGCCGTTTTGGTGCCATTTATGATAAAATCATAATACCGTTACGGATAGAAATATTCGACCAAAAGAAAAAACCCCCGACCGAAGTCGAGGGTTTTCTCTCTGTTTAGGAGGTTCTAACGCGTCTGGTCGCGATGAACTTACTTGTAAAAAGGCCGACCAAAACCTAACAAATAGGAATAGGTCAGATAGTTAAATGTGCGCTTTTTGGTCGAGTTGTGGGTGTTGCCCTCCTCGACTGTGCACGTGTGTTTTTTCGTGTTGACACTAATGACGCGCCCCACGTGTGTCGGCTTGCTCGCCTTCTTGCGCTTAAAGTCATAAAAAGGCTGGTCTCCGACTTTAGGCGTGGCGCCCTTCTTATAAAAGCGCTTTTTCTTTTTGTACCAGTTCATCGCCTGACGGCATCCCGCCGTTGTGGTGTACTTCTTGACGACTTTGGTCTGATAGTCCGCACTGACGCACGTGATCTGGCACCACGGCGTTGTCTTGACGTTGAGCTTGCGCTTAGTCAACTTGTTATATGGTGACATGATGTGTTTCTGGGCCTTGCCGTTCTTTTCAGAGTAGCCGTCCCAGCTCCGCATCTTTGCCGCCATTGTGCTCTGCGAGGACATGTTAAGAGCCCTCACTGTTCTCGTCTCCGTCCTCGATCGGGAGATCTTCGTCCGTGTCCTTCTCGACATACTCCTCTTGCGTGAACTGCTTGTAAATCTGATTTATACCAGTGGACGCAAAGCCTGAGACGATGCCGATCGCGAGCGCCATGAGCCAGTTATCGGCTGGAATATAGCCGGGTATCGTCTTATAAACGATAACGCCCAGCGCACCGCCTACAAAGCCACAAATGACAGGGATGAACTTGTCGAGTGTGTCGTTCTTGATCGCGTTGAGTGTGGCACCTACGAGGTAGCAAATGATCACGATAGCCGGAAATGCAATAAAGCCGAGATCGTTCATGTTTATTTATCCTCCTTTGATGAAATATAAAAGAGGACCGCCAGCGCGAACGTAAAGACGCCCGCGATAACGGCCTCGATTATCTGGGTAAACATAAGGCTTAAATCTTGCCTTCTTTGGTCAGCCTCTCAAAAGTCTCTTTGATGTACTTGTTGGCGACCATTGTGTAACTGTTCTTAAAATCAGGGTTCTTTTCACAGTAGCGCTCGTATGTGTCGCAGTCATCGAGCTGCTGACGGAAATATTCCGCACTGTGCTCGATGCCGTTCTTGAGCTCGTCACTAAATCTCAAAATGTGAGTTCTGGCGAGGACTGCGCTGTTCTCGTCTATCTTTTGCGAGATGCGCTTGATTTGTTTTTCGATGCCCTTCTTATTGTCTTGCCTTGTAATGACGAATTGAAGGAACGAAAAAAACGCATTACTCCCAATAATAGCGAGAACGAGTTTCAATATTAAATCTTCGCTCATGTCCGTCACACTTTCTTGATGTATGTGACACTAACATCACCGCCACAATCTGAAATTATATTATTCGTGCCATTTTCCGAAGAAACGGAAATAGACGGAACATCAATGACTATCGGTGTGGCGAGTTCGTAGCAAACTTCAATAGGGTTTTGTGAAAGATAATTATTTATTGCCGTTGCATTTGTCAAAGTAGTGTCATTAGTTCTTACTACAAGTCCTAATTGTGTATCCGAATAACAACCTATTCCACTTATATCGTCATTAAAAAGCGAGTAATAGGTTTTTGTTTCAAGGCAATTACTAATTAAGTTAGGTTCAACAATGTTTTCAACTACTTTATGGTTAGTAATATCATACGGATATATCCAGCCTGTAGAGTTTGCTTTAGTTCTCCAATTTGTAATATTTATAGGTTGTGTTCCGTCAAGTTTAATATACCCGTGCGTTATCGTCAGCCTTCCCGACTTATCGCACACACCGCCGTAAACTGTCTGTCCAAACTGAACAATAAAGGGCGTGCCGTTGTAGGGTGCATAGTCCGAAGGTGTTGAACCGATATTCAAGTTAAAGTTGGTAAACGCACCGCCCGAAGACGAATTGCAGAACATAACCAAACTGTCAAACTCACCGCTTGCCGTAAATGCTATTGCGTTTATTCCGCTTGCGTTAATTGTTGCAACTGTATTGCCTACTTCAACCCCGTTTCTATACCAAATCAACTGGCAAGCACACGGATATGTAGCACCTGTGAGATTAAATGAAAATACATAATTTCCACTCGGTAAAACAAGGTTGTCCGTGTTAATAGCAACAGGAAAACCGCCTATAACATAACCCGCACCCGATATAGTGTTGTCGCTAATGTCTGTGAAGTTAGCACCGCACCTTGTCAAGTTCAACTCGCTATATCCGACTATCGGAATAGGGTTGTCGGGCGAGCCATTTCCGCCACCACAGACAATGTCAGCCGCGAGCGAAACAAGTGCGTCTGCGAGGTCTGTCGTGAAGGTGCAAGGGTTGCCCGTGGCTGTGGAGGTTGTTATCTGACCGCCATACGCGTCTTCCTCAACCTTCAGCACGAAGTTCGCAGAGCCGATGACTCTTGTGTTTCTCGTGAGAACTATCTCGCCAAGATACGCGCCTGCCTGATCGTAATCGTCTGCACCGTTGACCAGGTCAACATAGTGCTCTCCGCCGCCAGGATTCGCCACGTTTATGACTGTCTCCGTTCCGTCAGGCTTCGTGAGGTTGCAAGTGATGACATCGCCAGCGTTCAGAATGTACTGGTTGTCAGGACCGCCCTCTGTGAGCATGAACCTGATAGAACGTCCGTCATCGTACTGGGAAGCGTAAACGATAGGTGCCACACCGCCCGGAAGTAAATCGAGAATAACCTTCTGCATAGTTTATCTCCCTTCAACCATAATGAAAAATGCTTTATATCCGACAGATCCAACACGGAGCTTGCAGTAAACCGTGCCAGGGATCTGCGTGACCGCGTCCGTGATAAAGAAATTGAGATAGGATCCACCATAGTTCTCCAACGGGAGTGATCCGATCTCTCCGTTCGGCAGCTTATATCTGACTCTGACGGATTCCGAGCCCGTAAGCGTGTCAACTTCCAGACCATCGCAAAGGTCGATGATCGCATGTCTGTTGTTGTCTCCCTGTGAACAGTGGAAAACCTTTGTCTCGTGCTCGGGAATCTTGTCGATCGTTTTTCGTTCCATGCACAGCCTCCTTATTTATCTTTAAGTTTTTCTTCCAGAGCTTTGATTCTCTGTTCCTGATCCTTGATCATCGCCTGAAGGTACGGGATCATCTCGACATAGTCGAGTGACATCGGCATCTTCTCACTCTCAGAAGTTACCAAGTTGGGCAGGACCTTCGCCACGTCTTCAGCTATGAAGCCGCGCTTGTTCGTTCCGCGTTCCTTATCCTTGAAATCAAAACTGACCGCATCCAGATCAAGAATCTTCTTATAATCTGTCATCGGTTGTATGTTTTCTTTGATTTTTCGTGAAGATGTCTGTGTAAGTGAAACGCAGGTGATCTTTCCCGTTCTGCCTACACATTCAATATTTACATATTGAGTGCTTGAGAGCTCAAGGGAACCGCCGTTACCTGAAGCAAACAGATTCCCGACTATAATGCCGCTACCATTTACGAGCTGAAGCCCTGCTTCATTGTTTCCCTCTGCATCAATGATCTGAACGACACAGTTTCCGTTCGATGTGTTATCAACGAGGAATGTGCGCTTGTCGTTATAGTTCTTGGTCTCAAACCAACCGCCACCCGTGCCGCCTGCGGCTGTCCTAATGCCTTCAACTCCGTTAGGCTCCTTGAGTACAAGGAACGAGCCCTGCACAGGATGGTTCTGCAATGTGGCAATGCGGTCACCGTTTCCGTCATAAAGCTCGAATGAACCACCATCTGCACTCGTAAACTTGATAGCAGCCCTGATGATGTCACTTGTATCAATGAGCTCCAACGAGCTGACCGCTTTGAAGTTTTTCATCTTGGCTTCGCCGTTGGTCATATCGATGGTGGAGTTCCCCTGAACGTCTGAAATGACACCAGCCTTGATGAGGTTGGCATTGAGCGTGCCTGTGGAAATGAAATCTGCCACGATCTCGCCGTCCGCAGTCATAGCCAGGCCATACGGTCCTGCATAGCCCGTTCCTGAATAACCGAGCCCCATCTGGTTCCATCTCCACACCTTTGTTGCAGTGCTGATGTCGGGAGTGTCCATGATCAGGATCTCGTCAGGTTCACCGTCTCCGTCTGAATCGTGGAGAATGACATAGCCTCCGAGGTTGCCCGTGATCTTCTCCGTGGCGTGCTCGACTGCGGCCTGCATCTGAGTGGTGCTCGGTTTCTCATCTATCTGCTTCTGAGCCGTAGCGATCGTGTCTGCGATGTTCGTCCTGGGATCTCCGAAGGTCGTCTGCGTGTAACGTTCCTCAAGAACGTCCCAGACGGTCTCTACGCACTTCGCCGTTGCCGTGATGCCCAGAGGCTCAAAGTAGATGTGGACCGTGTCACAGAGATCGACACGCTCGCCCAGGTCCTTGATCTGGACAAAGTCGAGTGTGATGTTGTTCTTCAGTGTGGTCAGGTTATTGTTTGCTATATATGAAGCCGCCAGAGTTGCGAGCTGCGTTGTAATCGGTGTGGCGCTCTCAGGATCTACGGATGATGAGAAGTCAACCGCGAGCTGACGAGTGATGCCCACAAGCCCCGTAGGAACTTCCGTGCCGGTCGTGACGTTGTCCTCGCCGTCCTTGTAGTAAGGAATGACCGAGCTTGCAAGGTTGCTCATGTCGAGCGTCTGTGAGAGCTCTGTGAGGTTCTTTCCGTACCTGATCGTCACTCCCCTGTCCTGACCTCTGGATGCCTTGAACTCGGCTGAGAAGTTGTCATACTTCCACTCGCCAGGACCATAAACGTCAAGAATGGATCCTGACTTCCCTCCGAACCACGAACGGACTGAAGACGGAACGTCAACCTTGAAATCAGCGCTGACCGTCTTGTCCGTGGTGATGGAAAAGTTCCCTGCAGCGCCCGTCAAAAGCAGACAGGCAGCCGCAGCAGAACCGGCAGAACCACTCGTGATCACCTTCCCGCTCAGATCATACGAAATGTGCTGAGCGTTGACAGTGAAGTGTCCGTTTATTGTCTTGCCGACCTTATATACGCGGAAAAGCTGAGGATCGTCCGTGAAGTTAGGCTTTGCCTTGATCACCGTGTTCGGTGCGATCTCGTCTGCGTGGATGCCGTATGCGGCATACTCCATCGTCAGCTCATACTCGCCATTCCTGGCTTCCTTGATGGTGCAGGACAGACAGTCGGAAAGTGTTCCGGATCCATAGTGTGAAGGAACGGAACCTTCAGTAATTGACGTATATAAAATCGGGTACATAAAAACTCCTTATATCGTGAAAAATCTCGGAGTGATCTCAACCTTCGTGACGGTGCCCGTGATCCCGATCGTGTTTGCACCGGGAGTGAGCACAGGGAACGAACCGCTGATCTTATCGTTCATGGACGTGTAGTCTCCCCAGTCACCATATTCAAGCCTGTATGCGTTCATGGAATCGCAGTCGATGGTGATGTGGTCAGTCACGTCTGCGCTCATGGTGTTTCCACCGCTTGCGATCGTGACCGTGCCGCTTCCCTCGATATAGATCAGAGGCTTGGACGTGTACCTTGTCGGGTTTAAGATCACGTCACTGTTCGAGACCTCGATGGCGAACGCACCGCTCTTATAGAACCTTTCAGCCCTGCATGTGAAGTTGATGGTTGCATCGCCATACTGTGTCATGTGGTTGGTGAAACTGTCTCCGCCCGAGTAGTAAGCCAGACGGAAAAACTCAGGCTCGAAGTTGTCTTCAAGCCTGACATAACCCTTCTGTGAGTTGAGAACGGCTTCAAATGCCGTGACCTTGTCAACGAGAGTGTCAAGATCAGCAGCCGCCCACACATTATAAGAACGAAGAACGTCTTCCCAGGCGTCTTCCTGGAAGATGATCGCACCGTTCTTTCCAGGTACGTTGAACACTGTCTGTTTACGCACCGGTCTTTCATAAGCAGGAGCCTCGCTGACCACCATGCCATAGTCAGCAGAGGACTCTCCGCCATATACTATCAAGCCCTGCTTGTTAGTACCTCGGTTAAATAAATTAGGCATATACCGCACTCCTCCTTGTGGTCATCTCTTGGAGCTTGATGGCGATAACGTCTGCCAGCTCGTTCACGCTCTGGCCTTCAGCGCCGTACACATTGATCGTGACGTTGCCACCGTTATATGTGTTGCCTGCATCAAGTCCGCTCGGGATCCCCGTTGCAGTGATTGTCGCGGACATATTACCCGCAAAGTCATTCACTGCCGCCTGCATCTCAGGAGCTGCGTCCTTGAGGCCCTTCGCCATCAAGTCGACCATGTCGGGCATCCAGGTGTCCGCATCTGCAAGAGGTCCTGCGTCCGGAACCGAGAAGTGCAAGAACTTTTTAATGCAGTTCTTTGCAAGGTCTTTGACCGCATTGCCCAGGGCCGCAGCTTTCTGCTTAATGCCGTTAATGAATCCCTTGATCATGTCAGCGCCCCAAGTGACCGCTGACTTGCCCCAGCCGAGGATGGTGGTCTTCGCAGCCTGGAATGCGCTCGTGAGCTTCCCAGGCAATGAAGCGAACCAGTTCTTGATTCCGCTCCAAACAGATGCGAGCCACGGCCCGATCCTTGCAATAAGCTGAGATGCAGCCTGTTTCAAAAGATTAAATGCGTTGGCTGTTGTCTTGACGATGACTCCACCGATCTCAGGCAGGGCCTTTACAAGTGCAACTACTACGGCCCCTACTATGTAAAGAACCGATTTGAGGATCATGGCGATGGTCGATGGTCTTGTGAGCACATCTGCAATCTGACCGATGATATTGATGATAGCCGGGAGCAATACTTCAAGGCTCGATGCGAGACTTTCTGCGATAACAGTGATGAGCTGTAAAACACCAGACACAAATGTGGCCGTGTTCTCTCCACTTGCTAACCACAATACGAGTTCCTGTGCCATACTGATCAAAGCCTGGATCAAAACAGGCAGTGCGGTCATGAGCGCAGATCCGACACCCTTGAGTCCCTCGGTGATGACCGGAGTGAGCTGAGGGATGAGCGAAACCAGCGTTAACAGCGCGGTCTGCAAAAATCCGAAAATTGAGCTCACCAGAGACGGAATCATCGGTGCAAAACCCTGTAATAGTCCATTTATTAGTACACTTGCGACCTGCGCAAACTGTGGCGCGAGCGTGGTGATACTCGCGACCACGGACTGAAGACCGCTCTTGATCTCGGATACACCACCCTTGCCGCTGAAGACCTTTGACAGGCCCGTCATGACTGAGCTAATACCCGGAAGGAATGAGCTCATCATGTTGTTCTTGAGTCCCGTGAGAGCTGTCTGAACATCGGTCATCTGATCCTGATAGTTGGCAGCATCCTTGACCGCCTCGTTGGACATGACACCACCCAGATCGTGAACCTTCTGCCTGAGCGCTTCAGTGTCGGATGCAGAGCTGTTCAAAAGGGCGCCCAGCTCGGTAGCGCCCTTTCCAAGTAACTTGTTAGCAAGCACAGTGCGCTGGCCCTGATCCTGGATCCCTTGCAGGCCCCTGATAGTGGCTGCGAAAAGATCGTCCTTGCTCATGCTTGCAAGATCGCTCTGGCTGATACCGAGTGCCTTGAACGCATCATCACCATCTTCAGCCGCCTTCGAGAGCTTCAGCATTGACGTTTTCATACCATCAATGCTTGCACCATTTCTTTTGAGGATATAGTCCCACTCCTGGTATGCCTGAGCTGAGATTCCCATCTTCTGACTCATCTTGTCGATGTTATCGCCATAAGATGCAGTTGCGCTCGCAGCATTTATAAAAGCCTTGCCCGTAGCAAGTGCTCCGGCTGTAGCCGTTGCGAGAGCGCCCGTGATGATCGCTGCAGTGGTCTTGATCCCTTTGGCGAGAGACTCACCGAAAGACTTGCCCGACTTCTCACCTGTCTGCTTCGCAGCAGGCTCCATGACAGCGCCCATCTCAGTGGCGATCTGCTTCTGGCTTCCCTCAAGGCTCGGAACCACAGTTATATAGGCTTTCGCAACCTCTATATGCTTACCATCAGCCATGTGTCTGTCTCTCCTTTATCCATTCACGGAGTTGGTCATAAGGCATAGCGCCCTTGCCTATCCGCTTTTTATCTTTATCCCTGCCCGGTCTCGGGTAGGGCTTTATATGCACTTTCTTGCCTCCGAGCGCACAAATATCAGCATGGATCACCTGAAGCATGTCGAATATGTCCGCTAAGAGCGCGTTCGTTTTCAGCGTGTCTTCCCAGCCTGTCGCTCTTCCGAGTGACCGCGAGAGTGCACTGTCCGTTGGCAGGTTATGCACAAATGAAAAAAGGGCAGACCACGAAAGTCTGCCCCCTACGTCATCCAGAGTATAACCCGTACGAGTTAGGAGGTCGTAATTTATAGCCTCGTCATGTCCCGTCAGGAACTCTGCGAGGCCATAGATTCCCCCGGTGTAAGACCTTCAGCCTGCGCGTTGGCCTTGCCCCAGAGCTCAAAGATCTCTTTGACATCTTCTGTGAGCATCTCGTCAACGACTTCTGCGCCCATGTGCTCTGACAGGAAGCCGAACATAAGATCAAGCTGATCGTTATCGTCCAGCTTGGAGATCTTCAAGAGCTTTCTGACTTCCTTGACCTTCATTGCGTTTGCGAGCGGAATGTTGTAGGTCTTTCCCTCAATTTCGAGAGTTAAATATGACTTGTTCTTCTGTGTAAGCGAGTATTTAGGCATGGGTAAATCTCCTTATCTGTTATACGATCTCGCCATCATCAATGGAGAATGTCCATGAAGCATCGATCGTGGCTTCCCAGGTCGTTCCTTCCGTAGGTGAGAATGTGACGTCTCCGATCTCGGTAATCAAACCGTTGGAGGTTCCGAGCATTGCGAGCTTGTTTCCATCCTTCATGAGGAAAAGATACGCTGCAGGCTCAGCACTGACGTCAGGTGAGATCTCAACTGTTGATACGTTGCCGTGTGTAGAATCAGCAGCAACATATGAAACGTTTCCAGCACCAAACAATGTCTCAAGAACTTCTTTGGAAGTGTACATGATAGGAGCCGTGACGTTTCCGTTCTCGGTGTTGACCTTCCTCTCTGCTACGAGTGCCCAGTTCCTAAGAACGTCACCCGAAGGGAGAGCAAAAGTGATTCCGTCTTCCGTAATAGCACCAACTTCTGTCCAGCCAGCTCCAAGAGCTTCACCGGGAGTAGCAGGAAGTGTTGTGCCCTTAGGGGCTGTGAAAAACATGCCTGTTGCGCGTCCTGCGCCAATAAGTACTGACATATCTGTTTCTCCTTTGCGTTTATAATGTGACCGTCTCACGGTGTGTGGTTATAAGAACCAGTGCCGTACAAAGTTTTAAGTCAGGTCGTGCCGGATCGGTCGACCAGCTCGCCTGACTGTTAAGCGACATATGTCTCAAGGCTCCGAACTGTACTTCGCAGCGCGTCTGGAGAACTCCCAGAACTTCCCGCATAACATCGTTCGATTCCGCATCGGTCTCAGCTCTCACCGAGAGCCTGACCTGGAACGTGTCGATCTGATTCTCCGTATCTCCGCCCGTCTGCTCTACGAGCACATTGGGCAGGCCATAGGTCTCGGGAAGTGGTCTGCAATAGGCTTCAAAGTAGTCCTTCAAAGCGAGACGGACCTCGTTCTCTATGTCGACAGGTTTCAAAATGTTCATGATAATGCCCTCGTAAGAACCGTGTCTTCCGATTCGGCAGCAGCCGCATACTGGTCAGCGGTAGAGACGAAACCGATCCATCGACCTCCGCCATAACCACCCACCTGTGTGCGTGCCGTGATGCCTGCTTCTGCATCGACACCGTTCGGACTGACAGCCGCGTAATTCTGCACGGCCTTGTCTCTGATCTCTTCCGTGGTCTTCTGTACGAGCTCGTGACAACCGTCAGACAATAAGATCTGACGGAACCCTTCCGAGTTGAAAACGATGCGAGTCTGTTTCATGGTTAGCCTTTCCACCTTATGAGGTTAAGCTGAATGTTTGACAGCCTCGCTGCAGCAGTCCACTTCTTTGGTTCACCGTTAATCGTGTAAACGTCTCCGTCAAACTCGATGTGGTCTCCTGCTTTAACGTCAGAACCTTCAGGAAGGTATGCTGTCCACTGTTCCGTGATACCAAGAACACGTCCGTCTTCTGACAACGTAGTGGTCGCAGGCTGAACTGAACAGCCCTTGATCACCAGTCTGTCGACCTTCGCAGGATCCCAGTCCGGTACGATGGAACCTCTCAGATCCTTCTCGCCCGGTCTGATCCTCGTCACCGTCTGATTACAAAAAGAAGGGAGCATTTAGAACACCCCCTTAACTCTGTAAGCCTCCAAAGTCTCTCGGCTGTCGTTAGGCAGTGATGAAGAATTAGAACTTCCTGCCCAGGCTCCACTGTATGAAACAGAGACACCGCCTGCCGCCTCGGAGCTGACTCCGAACGGATTGGTGACTGCGTGTGCCACACGGTCTGCCGTGAGTTCCTTGATAGCGCTCGGTGTTGAGGTATACCCAGCCGTGTACTTGATGAAGATCCTTGACTTGCGGTCAAGGCATCCCACGTCATAGATCCTCAGGAGTTCCGTTCCCATTCCGATCTCGTAGTCATCGGTCTCATCGCCTTCATACAATCCGGTTGACGGATTAAGCACTGCATTGAGAATCACCTTCTGGATGCCCGTGACATATGTCGCAGGGAGCTGGACCAGAAGATCAGGACCAACAAAAGCATCTCGAAGGTCTCTCACGTTGTAGATCATGCCGCATGTCAGCGATGGCGAAATGTGCCACCCGCAATAGTTGCGGATAGCTTCCGATGCGCTCGGGATGACCACAGGGATCCTCGTGTCATCTGCGAACTTGCGATTAGTGAAGATCGTGAAATCGCTCTCGCTAATGAAGCTCGGCAACGACTCCGTGTCCATGATGTATCCCCACGGACTCAATGTCGCGTGATCAAATTCGCTCATTTATTAGATCCTGCCTTCCTCGACTTGTTAGCCGGTGCTTTTTTAGCCTTTGTCTCGGTCTCTTCCTTGACAGGCTCAGCGGTCTTCGCAGGCTTCGGTTCAACGTACCCCTCAGGGGCCTTGTCAAGCCACACCTTGCGGCCATTAACCACATAGATCTTCATAGGTGCATGACTCCTTTCTAAAGAATGAAGAGGGGAGCCCTGAGGATCCCCTCTTTTGTACATTACTGTCCTTCAGCGAGAAGAACGACACCCTTGAGGTCGACAACTGCTGTTGCAAGTCTAACCTCAGCACGGAGTGTAACGCGGTTGTAGAGGAAATCATCCTCGTTCTCAGCAGCGATAGCTACATCCATGCCGCCCTTTCTCCAAGTCTTTACAGCTTCCTTAGCTACAACAAGAGCAGTACCCTGTGTAATCTGAGAAGATGCGAAGATCTGAACGCCCCAGATGGAGACAGGAGCGCCATAAGCGCCATTACCATAAGCGCCTACGAAGTAGCCGCCGCCATAATACTGGTCATTGCCGTCCTTTGCTGTCATGAGCGCAGCAATATCAGCGGGGTTAAGAATTACAACGCCGGCATCATAAGCTGAGTCGTTTCTAACCTTCATGATAGCGTTGAGAATACCATCGGCAAATGTGACAGTTGTGCTGCCGCCATATGTCTCTGCGCCGATGCCAGTAGTGCCCTGGATCTGACCGATAACATAAGCATCTTCAGCCTTGCCAACCTGGTGCATGAGTGTGTTCTGAACTTCAGATGCAAGGAAGGGAGCGTCTGCGAGGATCTCGTCTGTTTCCTTGACATAAGCAGCGATCTTGCTGAGTGCAAGAGTCTTTGACTCGAAAGAAGTAGAAACCTGAGGCTTCTTAGCGCCCTGTGCTGTTGCAGCAGGTGTTCCCTCGAAAGCGCCCTCAAGGAAGTATGTGATAGCATTGCCGCTGATCTGAGCTTCAGTAAAGAGTGAAGCTGCAGGTGTTCTCTTGCCTACGGGAGCTACGGAACGATCAACGTCTGCGATCTGGGGAGCCATAACGACGTCTGTGTTTGCCTTCTCAAAGTGCATCCTTGTGCCTGCCTTCTTATCGGTCATCTCTGCGCACTTCTTTGTAAATTCATCAAGCTGTGACATTTCTTTTTCCTCCATGTCTGTGTTTTCGTTTTCGGCTGTGCCGATGTTCTTGAGAAGGGCCTCTGCCTTTTCAGCCTTTGCACACTTCTCTTCAAGCTCTGCGATCTCTTTGACCAGTGCTTCGCCCTGGCTGACTGTTTCCTCAGTCACATCCTCGGCTTTGAGCATCGGTTCAAGATCAACGAGCGCCTGCTTCTTTTCTGCGAGCTGTTCCTTAATCGTCATGGTCAGGAACCTCCTTCATTGATTTGATGTGTGACAGGATCGCCTCAGCTCGTTTTGCGTTGCTGTCATCCTTCGGTTCCTCCGATGCCTCGTTGACCTCCGGCTCTGCCTCCGCAGGAGCTTCCTCTTCTGTCGGTTTATCTTCTGCACCGTCATCAATAAGTGACTCCAGTGTTCCGATACATGTGTTTAACTGCGCGATGGCTTCACGGATGAGATCCTCGTCCGCCTTGCTGTTGCGTTTGCCCTGTTTTGTCTCGGGCTCGATAGCCTTGACCTCTGTGGCGACTGCGTTCTGGTTAGCCGGAACGGTCACAACGGAGATCTCGAAGACCTCAAGCTCCTGCAGGACATTCAAAACACCCGCCTTCTTTTCTTCGTCGGTGGGATCTCTGCGCTTCAACACGTCGTAAGCGAAGCTAAATTGATAGATCGCACCGGACTTCAGCATCTTGCGAACGTCCTGTGCGAGTGCCGTATCAAGAAAGTGAGCCTCGATATAAGGACCTTTCTCCGTGTCCTCGATCTTGTCGACTGCACCGATCACCTGACTGAAGTCATGGTTAAAACAGAGCGGGAATGGATGACCACTCTCCTGTCTCTTTTTTATCGTCTCGGTGAAAGCACCAGGTCTGATGATGTCGCCATAGCTGTCGGGCTCTTCGTCATAGGTGCTAAAAAAACCGGCTATCATGCCGGTCTCATCTTCTTTGGATTTGAGTTCAAAACTCTTGTACTTGTGATCCATATCTCTTCCTTTCTCTTCGGCAAAATATTTGTCTATTGCATCAAAGGTCTTCTGCGGTCTGCCTTCCGCCTTAGCACGTTCGATCGCGGTCTCCTTGTCAACCTCAAGCTGGATAATCTCCGCGTCTTCCGGATAGGATCCTGAAAGTAACGTGTCAACTATCCAAGAATCAACCGAATCCTTTCCAGCGATCGCATCCTCGATCAGTAGCCTGCGAATCTCCGCCAGGGTTTCTTTCTTAACTGTCGAGCAGTAATCGTGATCTGGAGTGCCGATAGCCTTTGCAATCTCATCAAGATCGATGATCAAGTCACCAGATCGCGCATGCTCTCTGATGTAGGTTGACTTCCCCGAGCACGGTGCTCCTGAGATAACGTGAATCATCAAATCACCCCCTCGAGATAACGACCTCGGTCGTGCAGTTACATCCACAGCTCTCGTCAGGATCTCCGATGTCCTCGCCAGGCCAGTGCTGACCATTGGAAAAATCTGCATCGATCGGAACGCGCTCACCGTTCATGGCCGCGTGACTCGGTCTCGAGTTCGGTCCGGTTACCCATTCCTTCTCAACAATCTTTCCAACTACACTCGGAGTTCCATCACTGATGGCCTGATGAGATGCCTCGATCAGTGCCCAGGATGCAATCGCCCCTGCTGCAGCCTTTGCCATCCTTCCGCTCTCATTGGATCTCGTCTCGAAAACGTGAGCCGTGTCCGGTTCCTCGCTCTCAAGGTCCTTCTGAATGTGCTGAAGTGTGCGCTTGTTTATGTTCTTGGCCCGCATCTCGGAGGTCTTCTTGATGTAGTTCTTCGTGACCTCAACGACATAAACGGATCCAAGTACTTCGGCTGTTTCCTTGCCGTGCTCGTCCGCTATCTTTTGCAGCGCAGGTTCAAGATCCTCTGCGAGTTCCTTGTTCCAACGGTCCTCGTTCCAGAAGTCAGGATCCCCTGCGTTGATCTTGGGCAGGACTGAGCGCTTCTGCCTTGCGAAAAATGCTGTGAGAATATCCTCAACAGCCTTGTCATCGTCTTCGGTGCTCTTGCCCTTCAGCCTGAGTTCTTCAGTTTCCTTGCAAGACTTGCATTCGCACGGCCCCGCGCTCTTGTCGGTCTGATCGCCACCAACAGCAGGATAGTTATATGATCCACCCGGAGTATCATTCGGAGCTGACAGCCCGCCAGTGACCACATTGAGTGGTGTGATGATCTGTGCGCCCTGTCCGTCAGGCAACGGTGCAAGGTTGAGTTCGGCACGTGCCTCGTCTCTCGTGAGCCACGGTCCTCCGACCGCGCTCTGCAGGATGCTCGCACGTTCCTCGAAACTCCACTTGAGCTTCTCTTCAATGTCGAACTCGACATACGTGTTCGGAGCTGCTCCGATCATCGGCATCAAGAACGCGTTGAACCTCTGCTGAAGCATCTGGATCACAGGACCGAGGCATTCAGCAT
>OCTW013376059.1_pt1 | contig 29557 bp, 31 predicted proteins | sample 1539671 | NCBI WGS metagenome assembly OCTW01 (sample SAMN02144230, study PRJEB22623) | gut metagenome | biome: sheep rumen | host: Ovis aries | place: New Zealand | reverse complement strand
GAAGTTATCGCTTACGTCTGGTAAATCGTTTTGGAGGTGTCAATATGTCCCGAGTAGGTAGAATGCCTATTGATATCCCGGCAGGCGTAAATGTAAACCTCGATGGCCACGTAATTACCGTTAAAGGCCCGAAAGGCGAACTCACACGTACGCTCCACCAGGATATGAAAATCACAGTGGCTGACAACGTCATCACTGTAGAACGTCCGTCTGACGATAAAAATCACCGTGCACTGCACGGCCTCACCCGTGCCCTTATTGCCAACATGGTAAAAGGTGTTTCGGAAGGCTTCAAAAAAGAACTGGAAATCGTTGGCGTTGGTTACAGAGCACAGATGAAAGGTAAGAAACTTGCCTTGACTCTTGGCTTCTCCCATCCCCTCGAACTCGATGCTCCGGCTGGTGTCACCATTGAATGCCCGAGCGCTACGCAGATCACCATTTCCGGTGCTGATAACGAAGTTGTCGGCGAATTTGCTGCTAAAGTCCGCGGCTACCGCCTGCCTGAACCGTACAAGGGCAAAGGTATCCGTTATGTTGGCGAACATGTCCGTCGTAAAGCCGGTAAAGCTGGTACGAAGAAATAATTAACCTTTAATTAGAAAGGAGTGAATTCCTTGAAGAAGAGTAAAAACACAATCCGTTTGAAACGGCATTGGCGTTTACGCAAGAACATCAACGGCACGGCAGAACGTCCGCGTCTCAACGTTTTCCGCAGCCTTAACAATATCTACGCTCAGGTCATCGATGACCAGAACGGCGTAACTTTGGTTTCCGCAAGCTCTTTGGACAAAGAAATCAAAGGTCAGAACGTCAGCGGCGGCAACGCCGAAGGCGCAAAATTAGTCGGTGCTTTAGTTGCAAAACGGGCTATCGAAAAAGGTATCACGACGGTTGTCTTCGACCGTGGCGGTTACATTTATCACGGCCGTGTTGCAGCTCTCGCTGAAGCAGCTCGTGAAGCTGGCTTGAAATTCTAATCAAGGAGGAAATAACACATGGCAAAAGTTGACCATGCAGGTCTCGAATTACAGGAAAATGTAGTATTCATCAACCGCGTTGCTAAGGTAGTTAAAGGCGGCCGCCGTTTTTCCTTCAGTGCCCTCGTTGTTGTCGGTGACGGCAACGGCAATGTCGGCGCAGGTTTAGGTAAAGCTGGCGAAGTTCCTGAAGCAATCCGTAAAGGCGTTGAAGACGCTAAGAAACATATGATTTCCGTTCCTCTCAAGAACGGCTCCATCCCCCACACGATTACAGGTATCTTCGGTGCAGGCAAAGTATTCCTGAAACCGGCTGCTGAAGGTACTGGCGTCATCGCTGGCGGTCCGGTCCGTGCCGTATTGGAACTGGCAGGCGTCCGCAACATCCTCACCAAATCGATCGGTTCTTCCAACCCGAACAACATGGTTCAGGCAACCCTCGAAGGCTTGAGCCGCTTGAAGGATGTCAACAAAGTTGCTGAACTCCGTGGCAAAACTGTAGAAGAAATTTACGGTTAATAAGGAGGATATGACAAGATGGCTCAGGTTAAAGTTACTCTCGTAAAGAGTTTGGCAGGCCGTCCTGGTGACCAGCGCGCAACCATCGTTGCCCTCGGTCTCCACAAGACGAACTCCAGCGTAGTAAAAGAAGTTACCCCGCAGATCAAAGGGATGCTTCACAAAGTAGAACACTTAGTAAAAGTAGAAGAAATCTAATATAGAAGGAGGTGCGCTGAATTGAAACTTCATGAAATGAGTATTGTTCCTGGTTCCAAGAAAAAACGCAACCGCGTCGGCCGCGGCATCGGCTCCGGCAATGGCAAAACGGCTGGCAAAGGTATGAAAGGTCAGCTCTCCCGTAGCGGTGGCGGCAAGCGCCCGGGCTTCGAAGGCGGCCAGATGCCGTTGTATCGTTTGCTCCCGAAACGCGGCTTCAAAAACATTTGGGCTAAAGAATATGCAGAAGTTAACGTTTCTGTACTCAACCGCTTTGAAGATGGCACGACTGTCGATCCCGTCGCTCTCGTTGAAGCTGGCATCCTCAAGAATGTCCGCGATGGCGTCCGCATCCTCGGCAACGGTGAACTCGAAAAGAAACTCACTGTCGTAGCTAACGGCTTCACGAAATCCGCTAAGGCTAAAATCGAAGCAGCTGGCGGCAAGGTTGTAGTACCGGGAGAAGAACCGGTAGTTGAACAGTAGGGGTGATTTGCGGTGTTAGAAAACATCCAAAACGTACTGAACGTCCCGGAATTTCGGAAACGGGCAGTCTTCACCCTCATCATGTTCGTCATTTTCAGACTTGGCGTTCACATCCCCGTACCGGGCGTTGATTCGTCAGTCATTGAAAACCTCTTCAGCAGCGGCAACTTGTTCGGTCTTCTGGACTTGTTCGCCGGCGGGGCACTGAGTAAGTTCTCCGTTCTGGCCATGAGCATCACGCCGTACATCAACGCGTCGATCATCATGCAGCTGCTGACAGCCGTCGTCCCGACCTTTGAACAATGGGCAAAGGACAATCAGGAAGGCCGCGATAAGATCCAAAAGGTCACGCGGTACGGTACGGTTGTCCTGGCGTTGATCCAGGCTTTCGCCATGAGCTATGCGCTGAAAGTCAACAATGCCCTCATCGTCGACAGCTGGGCCATGGTCGTCATGGTCTCGCTGATCCTCACGGCAGGCACGTGTTTCCTCATGTGGCTCGGTGACCAGATCACAGCTGGTGGGATCGGCAACGGCATTTCTCTCATCATCTTCGCGGGTATCGTAGCGCGTTTCCCTCAAGGGTGCATGACGATTTACAAGTATATCCAGGCTGGTTCGATCAACATCTTCCAGGCCTTGCTTTTTGCTGTTATCGCCTTGTTCATGATCGTCGTGGTCATCGAAGTCACCCAGGGTCAGCGCCGCGTCACGGTACAGTATGCGAAACGTATCGTCGGCCGTAAGATGTATGGCGGTCACTCGACACACATTCCGCTGAAAGTCAACCAGGCTGGCGTCATTCCCATCATCTTTGCTTCGTCTGTACTGATGTTCCCGATTACCATCGCACAGTTCGTACAGAATGACACGATCCAGTGGATCGCAAGCTTCTTTGCATGGGGCACGGTGACCAACACCGTCATGTACGCACTCCTGATTATGTTCTTCACATATTTCTACACGGCTATTTCGCTGAACATCCCGCAGCTTACGGAAAATATGCAGAAATACGGCGGCTTCATCCCTGGCATCCGACCGGGTCAGCCGACGGCCATGTATATCGATCGCATCATGACGAGGATCACCCTCGCCGGTGCCTTCTTCCTGGCCTTCATTGCCATCCTGCCGAACTTCATCGGCTGGATCACGGGCATCGAAGGGGTCTACTTCGGCGGTACAGCCATCCTCATCGTCGTCGGTGTTGCCATCGACACGATGAAACAGGCAGAATCCTTAGTTTTGAATAGACAATATCAAGGATTTATGAAATAATAAGGGGGTAGTTTGAGTGTATATTCTTTTAATGGGCCCTCCGGGTGCTGGTAAAGGTACCCAGGCTGAACGATTGATTGAAAAATATGGTATTCCCCAGATTTCGACAGGCGACATGTTCCGGGCGGCTGTAAAAGAACAGACCCCGCTCGGCCTCGAAGCCAAGAAGTACATGGATAACGGCCAGCTCGTACCGGACGCTGTTACCGTTGGCATCGTCAAAGAACGCCTTGCCAAAGATGATTGCAAAAAAGGCTTCATCCTCGACGGTTTCCCGCGCACGACCAGCCAGGCTGTATCCCTCGATGCTATCCTCCGGGATTTAGGCATCAAACTCGATGGCGTCATCAACATCGCCGTCCCCGATGAAGAACTCATCAAACGGACGACGGGCCGTCAGATCTGCCGCTCCTGCGGTGCGACATACCATGTCACATTCAAACCGTCCAAGGTGAAGAACGTCTGCGATAAATGCGGCGGTGAATTGTATCAGCGCGATGACGACAAAGTCGAAACCGTCAAGAAACGCTTGAGCGTCTACGCTGCACAGACGAAACCGCTCATCGACTACTATAAGAATTCCAATCTCTACATCGAAATCGATGGCAAACAGAGCATGGAAGATGTCTACAAAGACATCGTCGCTAGTCTTGAAAAGAGTAAATAAGCATGATTATTTTAAAATCGAAACGGGAAATTGAGTATATTCGCGAAGCTGGCCGCATTACTGCCAACGCACTTCAGCTCATGAAGAAACTGGCTCAGCCTGGCATTACGACAGGCGAACTCGACCAGCGCTGTGAAGAATACATCCGCAGCTGCGGCGCTTTTCCGAGCTGCAAAGGCTACTACGGGTTCCCGGCAACCATTTGCGCCAGCGTAAATGAAGAAGTCGTCCACGGCATCCCGGGCCACCGCAAGCTCAAAGATGGCGATATAATCAGCATTGATTTAGTAGTAAACAAGAATGGCTACCATGGCGATTCGACGGTAACGATTCCTGTCGGCCACGTTCGTCCGGCCACCCTCAAGCTCTTGAAGGTCACCGAAGAAAGCCTTTATAAGGGCATCGAACAGGCCGTAGCCGGAAATCACCTCGGCGACATCGGCCACGCAGTCCAGTCTTATGCCGAATCCTTCGGATACGGCGTCGTCCGCGACTACGTCGGCCACGGCATCGGCACGGATATGCATGAAGATCCGGAAGTGCCGAACTATGGCATGGCCGGTCACGGCGAACTGCTGGAACCGGGCATGGTCCTGGCCATTGAACCGATGATCAATATGGGCACGGAAAAAGTCCGCCAGTTGAAGAACGGCTGGACCGTCGTCACGCGTGACGGCAAACCGGCAGCCCACTTCGAACATACAGTAGCCATCACGGAAAACGGTCCTGAAATCCTTACCCTTCCGGAAGAATAAGATGGAACGGATACAGATGATACCTGTCTGCACGGTCGTAGAAAGCCTGGCAGGCAGGGATAAAGGCCACTTGTATGTTGTTGTCGGCAGTCTGGCTTATCCCTACGTATGGATTGCTGACGGTAGAAAGTACAACCTGGATAAGCCGAAGAAAAAGAATTGCCGGCATCTCCGGATATTGGGAACGAGCGTATCCACTGGAAGCGCTGGTCCCGCGAGAATCAGCAATGAATGGATACGGTCCGTCTTGAACCGGGCTGTGAAGAATTGACCAGGGAGGTTACTATGTCGAAGGTAGATGTCATTGAAGTAGAAGGCGTCGTCGTTGAAGCTTTGCCAAACGCCATGTTCAAAGTCAAGCTTGAAAACGATCACATCGTGCTGGCTCATGTCTCCGGTAAAATGCGGATGAATTTCATTCGTATCCTTCCGGGCGACCGGGTCACACTTGAATTGACACCGTATGATCTGAATCGCGGTCGTATCACGTACCGCTTTAAGTAAGAGTATTACGCAGGAGGTTAACGATGAAGGTAAAACCGTCAGTAAAAAAGATTTGCGAAAAATGCAAAATTATCAAACGTAAAGGCCGCGTCATGGTCATTTGCGAAAATCCGAAACATAAACAGAAACAGGGTTAATAAACAGGAGGTGAATGAATAGATGGCACGTATAGCCGGTGTGGATTTACCACGTGATAAACGAGTTGAAATTGGTTTGACTTACATTTTAGGTATTGGTCTTTCTTCTTCCCAGAAAATTCTGGCTAAGACTGGCGTAAACCCGGATACCCGCGTTCGCGACCTGACAGAAGACGAAGTACAGAAGATTCGTGAAGTCATCGGTTCTGAATATAAAGTTGAAGGCGACCTTCGCCGTGAAACAGCACTCAACATCAAACGCCTGATCGAAGTTAATTCGTATCGCGGCAAACGTCATCGTGCAGGTCTTCCGGTCCGCGGTCAGCGCACCAAGACGAACGCACGTACCCGTAAAGGCCCGAGAAAAGCCGTAGCAGGTAAGAAGAAATAAGATTCTTTAAGTAAGGAGGGAAACGATTTTGGCTAAGAACGTAAGAAGCAACAAAAGAAAAGAAAAGAAACATGTAGAATCGGGCGCAGCACATATCCGTTCTACTTTCAATAACACGATCGTTACGATCACTGACGCAAAAGGCAATGCATTGTCCTGGGCAAGTGCCGGCGGCCTCGGTTTCCGTGGTTCCCGTAAGAGCACTCCGTTCGCTGCACAGATGGCTGCTGAACAGGCTGCTAAAGCTGCTATGGAACATGGCCTCCGTCAGGTAGAAGTTTTCGTAAAAGGCCCGGGCTCCGGCCGTGAAGCTGCTATCCGCGCATTGCAGGCTGCAGGTCTTGAAGTCAACTCCATCAAAGACGTAACTCCTATTCCGCATAACGGCTGCCGTCCGCCGAAACGGAGACGCGTATAATCGTAGATAATTAACCAAGGTGTTTTGATTCTGAAATAGGAGGATTTTCCTAATGATCGATGATAACAAGTTTAAAGTTAAAACCGTCGAAATCAATGAAGACGGTACCTATGGAAAATTCGTATGTGAACCTCTCGATCGGGGTTACGGAATCACATTGGGTAATAGTTTGCGGCGTGTCCTCCTGGCATCTTTGGATGGCGTAGCAATCACTTCGATTAAAATCGATGGTGTGCTCCATGAATTTTCGACCATCCCCGGCGTCCGGGAAGATGTTTCGGAAATCATCCTCAACCTCAAACAGGTGCGGATGAAATTCTTGGATGATGATATTGACGCACTCGATATCACCGTCGATATCTCTGGTGAATGTGAATTCACTGCAAACGATCTTAACGTAAACTCAGACATTGAAATTTTAAACCCGGATCTTCATATTGCCACATTGGATACGGATGCCAACATCCGCATGCAGTGCCACATTGAACGCGGCAAAGGGTATGTTCCTTCTACGAAGAACAAGAAAGAAACGGATATGATCGGGGTCATCCCCATCGATTCCATCTTTTCGCCTATTGTGCGCACCAACTACGAAGTAGGCAATATCCGGGTCGGCAACGAAATGGATTACGATTCGTTGACGCTTGAAGTGACGACGGATGGCAGCATCACTGCTGAAAACGCCGTCGCCAAAGCTGCATCCATTATGATCAGCTATTTGAACTACTTCCAGGACATCGCCACCGACGCCAAAGTCAACGACACATTGGCTGAATTTACCAACAAAGATGGCGAAGAACCGGAAGTACCGGAAGAACCGGACCTCAACGACATCAAGATTGATGTCCTCGACCTCTCCGTACGCGCTTCGAATTGCCTGAAACGTGCAAACATCTACACCTTAGGCGACCTCGTAGAACGGACGGAAGACGACTTGTCCAAGATTCGCAACCTCGGCAAGAAGTCTGTCGATGAAATCATTGAAAAGTTGCAAAAAGAAGGTTACGATTTAAAATCGAGTAACGAAGAATAGTTCGAGGAGGATGAACGATGGCTTATAGAAAGTTGGGACGAGACAGCTCCGCACGTAAAGCTTTGCTGCGCAGCATTGTCACCTCTTTATTCCAGCATGAACGCATTGAAACGACAGAAGCAAAGGCAAAAGAACTTCGCAAAGTCGCTGATAAAATGCTTACCCTCGCAAAACGTGGCGATCTCCACGCTCGCCGTCAGGTCTTGGCATACATGATGGATGAAGATGTTGTCAAAAAACTGTTTGACGAAATTGCACCGAAATACAAAGATCGTCAGGGCGGTTATACTCGCATCATCAAAACTGGCGTTCGCCAGGGCGATGCTGCTCCGATGGTAATCATCGAATTAGTATAAGCTTGTAAGAAAAAGGGGCTGTCGCACATGCGACAGCCCCTTTTGAGTGGTTAGTGGCTAGCAGTTAGTGGTTAGCAAATGGCTCCCCTGATAGGGGAGCTGTCAGCGAAGCTGACTGAGAGGTTCTTACAGCGGCCAGTCGTTCATACACTAATCAGGTCAACATGGCATGGTTTTGCGAACGGCGAACAGCGGCTGCGACCGGCCGTTTATCTCGGACTCAGATGCGGCGTTCCGCCGCGACAGACTCAAACCGACAACGACGCTTCGGGAAACCCTCAGCGCGTAGCGGGACGCCCTTTGGGCGTCCCCTACGAAATCGCATTCAGGCGATAATAAATAATCCACGGCCCGTGGCCTCGTGCGTAGGGGCCGTCCCAAAGGGCGGCCCGCCGCGAACAATCGGCTATACACCAATCAGGTCAATGTGGCATGGTTTTGCGACCTGCGACCGGTGCGCCCTATGAGGGCGCCCACGACCAACCAACCTCTCCGGCCTTTTAGGCCACCTCCCCTATAAGGGGAGGCATAACGACGAACGCATCGCCGAAGGCGATAAGCCACGAGCCACTAACCACGAACCACGAACCACGAACCACTAACCACGGGCTCGCTACGCGAGCCTACCTCAAAAGGAGTGATATAAATGCCATATCGTATGATGTTAGCTGTCAACTTTACACCGGAACGGCTGGAGCTGGTCAAGCTCCTGGCCCTCTTGACGAAATCGAAGGTCAAAGCGGTTACGGAAGATGAAAAAAGTGAAACCGTCGGCAAAGTCCTGGGACTGACGGACGATGAAATCGCTGAAATTGCAGCCATGAAACAGGAAACGGAACAGACCAAGGTCCATGAACAGATGAATGAAGACGAAAATCTTCCGCCTGTGACCAAGGAAGCTCTGATCCTCTGTGGCTTTGACAACAAGGCCGTCAACCTGCTCTTGAGCAGCATCCGCCGGGGCCGTCTGAAGAACGTGCCCCTCAAGGCGATGTTGACGCCGAACAACATTTCCTGGACTATCGAAACGATTTTGCAGGAATTGTCGAAAGAACACGAATATTTCCATAAAAAGAGGTAAGACGACTATGCGTCCTACGACACTTTGCTTTCCCGTCCGTCCGGACGGGAAGCTTTTATTAGGCCGCAAAAAACGTGGCTTTGGCGTCAGCAAGTGGAACGGCTTCGGCGGCAAGATTGAAGCCGGCGAAGACTTCCTGCAGTGCGCCGTCCGGGAACTCCAGGAAGAAACGGGCCTCATCGCTCGGGAAGAAGATCTGGAGCTCGTCGGCTTCCTCGATTTTCATTTTTCCGCCTCGCCGGAACTCAATCACATCGGCTTCGTCTACTTCCTTCGTACATGGCAGGGGACTATCCAGGAAACGGAAGAAATGGAACCGAAATGGTTCGACCCAGCAGCCCTTCCGTATGATGAAATGTGGAAAGGGGATAGGACGTGGATTCCCATGCTGCTGAAAAAAGAAAAAGTCAAAGGCATTATTACCTTTGCTGAAGATAATGATACCGTAGCCCACATGGAATTGTATAAAGTTGATGCATAAAAATAAGCATATATACGAAAAAAACAGGCAGATGGACATTATCTGTCTGTTTTTTGTCATCTAGGCTACAGTTTAGACAATATGAGGGACTTGACAGGACGGTGGCTTTTATTCTATAGTTATAAAGTATTAGTAGGTGATAAAGGTCACGTAATCACTTGTTACAGTTTTGCATATATACATTAGTATAACGTATATCTTTTATTTGATTTTCATCATGAAGTGGAGTTGGATAAGTATGAAGAAGATGAATACGGCTTTGATGGCGGCTTTTGTGCTGACTTTGGGCTTGACGACGGGAGCTTGGGCAGCTCCGGCGACAACGGCCAATGTTTCGGTAGACAGCCCGTACTATGGCTATATCGAAAAGCTGAGTGCCATGGGTTATCTTGATACTATGCCTAACGGGGCCAAACCATACAGCCGCATGCAGATGGCCCAGTGGGTAGTCCAGGCTCAGGATAAGGCCCAGACCAAGCCTATGCCAAAATACTTGTCCGATGAAGTCGAAGCCCTGGCGCAGTACGTAGCGCCGGAAGTGGCGACCTTGCGTGGGGAAAAGACCTATGATCCGTTGAAGCTCCGTTCCGTTTCGCTGACGGCAGCAGCCCAGCTTTCGGATACGCCGCGCCATTCTTATAGCCGCGTGGTTAACGCCGGCTGGCAGACTTTCGGCGCTGACCGCAATGGCTATAAATACGGCCGCGACGGCAACGGCATCTTGGAAGCCGAAATTTCCGGGAATATCGGGCATGAAACGGCTATTGCCCTGCGGCCCCGCTTCAGCTATGACAAGGATAATGATTTCAGTGCCAGCCTGGAAGAAGGCTATATCAAGACCCGGGCCGGTATCTGGGCTTTTGAAGCCGGTAAACAGGCAATGACCTGGGGACAGGGCGAAACGGGGAATCTCGCCTTAGGTGACAACATGCGTCCCTTGACGACCCTCCAGGCCCATTTCATCGAACCCCAGCGCGTCGGTGGTTTCTTCCGCTTTCTCGGCCAGGCTGACGTCCATCTCTTCTACGGCTTCCTCGAAGGCGACCGCTCCGACCGTGCTCGTGCCCGTGGGTTGGACGATTACGATGATGCTGGTCTCATCGGCATCCGCGCTGACTTTTCGCCGACATCGTACTTTACCTTCGGCCTGTCCCGCCTGTCCATGCTCGGCGGTGAGGGCAATGGACTGGATGGTTCTGACTGGGGCCACTGGTTCTATGGCCGTAACGATGACGCCGACCAAGACCGCTGGGACGACATCGCCGGCGGTGACTTTCGCTTGAGCCTGCCCGGTGTCACCTTCTACGGTGAACTCTACGGTGAAGACCAGTCCCACTACATGCCGTCTAAAGTGGCTTACCGCGCCGGTATTTATTTGCCGAAGTTGACCCATGACGGATCCTGGGATATGACCTTGGAAATGGCTGACACCAGCGACGCCTGGTACGGTCATCAGCACTTCAAGAACGGCTGGACTTATCACGACGCCATCATGGGCGATGCCATGGGCCGTGATGCCCGCAAATACTATGGCGCTGTCCGCCATTATTTGCCTAATGAAACATCGATTGGCCTCTATGCCCAGCGGACGGAAATGGAACGGGGCATGAGCATCCATCCCACAGTCAATGAATTCGGTCTGACTGGCCAGACAAAACTCGGCCAGGACGTCTACCTCAACGGCATCATCGGTTATGCCAACGTAGAAAACGCCGACTTCACAGTTCACACCGACCACGATAAATTCGCCACTGCCACCATCCAGTGGAGATATTAGAATAAGGCTCTCTTGATAGGAGAGCTGTCAGCGAAGCTGACTGAGAGGTTCCTACAGCGACCAGACGGCCATACACCAAACGGGTCAATGTGGCATGATTTTCGCGAACTGCAGCCTGCGGTCTGCGGCCGGCGTTTATCTCGGACTCAGATGCGGCGTTCCGCCGCGACAGACTCAAACCGACAACGACGCTTCGGGAAACCCTCAGCGCGTAGCGGGTGCCCACATCATATTGCTGGGGCTGTACCTATGATTCACAGCGGGACGCCTTCACAGGACGTCCCCTACGAAATCGCAGCCAGGCGATAATAAATAATCCACGGCCTATGGCCTCGTGCGTAGGGGCCGTCCCGGAGGGCGGCCCGCTGCGACCAGTCGGTCATACACCCAACGGGCCAATGTGGCATGGTTTTGCGAACTGTGGTCTGCGACCGGCGCGCCCTACAAGGGCGCCCACGACCAACCAACCTCTCCGGCCTTTCAGGCCACCTCTCCTATAAGGGGAGGAATAACGATGAACGACATCGCCGAAGGTGATAAGCCACTAACCACGAGCCACGAGCCACTAACCACGGGGCCTTCGGCCCCAAACGGAGAACAATCATGATAGATATTCACTCACATATTTTATACGACATTGATGATGGCTCTGAATCATTGGACATGTCCCTGCAGATGCTGCGCATGTCCGTCGATTCGGGGGTCACTGATATTATTGCGACGCCTCATGTCAATCGACAAGGACACATTCCGCCCTGGCAGACCATCCTTGACAAGGCAGCAGCCCTTCAAGAAGAAGCGGATAAAGCCCGTATCCCTATCCGTATCCATACTGGTGCCGAAGTAGAACTCAACGGCGATACGTTACGTTTCATGAAGGAAAATCACGACGATTATTGTCTGGCCGGCAGCCGCTATGTCATGTTGGAACTGACGGACCAGTCCCAGCCGGATATTGTGGAAAAGATGATTTATGAGTTGCAGATGCGCGGCTTCCTGCCACTTCTGGCCCACGTAGAACGCTATGAGCGCCTCATGGAACGTCCGGAAACGCTTCTAGCATGGATGAATAAGGGCGTCCTGGCTCAATGCAATACAGGCAGTTTCACGGGCTATTTCGGCTCAAAGTTGCAACAGCGCGTCCGCGACCTCTACCGCAATAATATGATCCATTTCCTGGGTAGCGACGGCCACCGCGTGGAATTCCGCACGACGGATATCCGTCAGGCTCATGAAGAATTGGACCGCTTGGCCGCCAAAGAAAAGCCGCACGTCAATCTTTGGAATACAGCGACGCGCAATGCCGAATATATTTTGAAACACCGCGTCTTTTATCCCGATTTGCCGTCGCATTGGCAAAAAGAGAAAAAAGGCTTTTTCCATCGTCTCTTTGGTTGAATTTAGGATGTGAATAAATATGTTGAAGAAAAGTATACTGGCGCTGGCTGCCGTGACTGCCTTATGGACCGGGACGGCCTGTGCTGAAGAGTATTATATGCGGCCTGGCGATGAGCTCAACATCGTCGTCACGCAGCAACAGGATTTAGGCAATTCATCGACGAATCAGTCGCCTTTCGTCGTCCGGCCCGATGGTAACGTATCGTTTCCCTTAGTCGGGGAAATCCACGCCGAAGGCATGACGGTCTCCCAGTTCACTGATGTCTTGCAGCAGGGCTTGTCTCGGTATATTGTCGATCCTGATGTATCTGTCAATATTTCCAAGTTAGGCCGCGTCCGGGTCTACGTCTTCGGCGAAGTCCGTAAACCCGGTGCGGTAGAATTAGAAAAAGGCCATACGGTCATCGACGCTATCGGCGCGGCCCAGGGCTTTACGCGGGATACGGCGAAGAAGAAGATTTTCCTCATCCATCAGGACCAACCGAAATCGCTCATCCCCATTAATCTCAATAACATGCTCAAAACTGGCGACATGTCGCAGAATGTCACCCTCCGCGAAGGGGACATCCTCTACTTGACCAAGAATCATCGCATCGACTTTGCTCGCGATATTGCGCCAATCTTTAGCAGCATCTATATGATTACCGAAGCGAAAGACAACTTAGATAATAACTAGTATTTCCCATACAGGAGTTGAACAGGGTGGAAGAAATAACCATTGATTTGAAAGACCTCTTTCAAGTCGTCATGGACCATAAAAAGAAAATCGCTGCCATTACGGCGGCCTTCATGATTGCTGGAGGGGCCTATCTCTGCATTGCTTCGCCAGTGTACCAGTCGACGTCGCTGTTGCGTATCAAGCAGGATAAAGGCTTAGGCGACTCGCTCATGTCTAAGGTGTCCGGGGGCAATACACTGGACGATAAGCAGCGCATGATGACCGACGCGGAAATCCTCAAGAGCCGCAACGTCGTTCTGCCGGTCATCGAAAAGACAGAAGAACGAAATGATGACGGCGAATTACCCGATTATGAAGGTTACGTTAAAAAGCACATCGTTACCAAACCGTATAAAGATACGGAAATCTTGGAAGTCGACGTCACAGGCAAATCGCCGGAACAGGCCCAGCAGGCCAATAACCTTATTGTCCAGGGCTTTATGAACCGCCTGACCGAACTGAGCCACGATGAACAGAAGCGGACCCGCGAGTTCTTGGAACAGCGGCTAGGTGCTTCTAAGGATGAACTGAGTCAGGCCGAAGACAAACTGCAGCAGTACCAAGCTGCCAATAAGATGTACTCCACAGATGACCAGATGAAACAGCTTACGGATAAGCTGAACATCGTCGACAAGGCTAAGGCTGAAAACCAGCTCAATTTGGAAACGGCCCAGGCCGGCTTGAACAGTGTCAATGAACAGCTCAGCTCGGCTGGCGTCTCCATTGCCGACAGCCCGGCCATTCAGCAGTACAAGACCCAGCTGGCTCAGTTGGAAGCGACGAAAGCCAGCTACGTCGGCAAATATACGGATGAACATCCAAAGATGCAGGAAATCAATAATCAGATCAACTCCACCCGCGATTCCCTGAACCAGGAAATCAGCAAGATCGTTTCCCAGCAGGCGCCGTCCAGCAACAGCGTCCAGCAGGGATTACTGGCCGATAAATTCAAGAACGAAGCGGCCATTGCCGTAGCCCAGAGCAAGAAGACCGCTTTGGATCAGATGGATGCTCAGAACGACGCCATCATTTCATCGCTGCCGGAAAAAGAACAGGGCTTCGTCCGCGTCAAGCGCGATGCCGACGTTTCCAACGAAATCTACGTTATGCTGGCCAAACGATTGGAAGAAGCCAAGGTCGCCGAAGTCATGGTGCCGAATGAAGTCCAGGTCATCGATGCGGCTACACTGCCGGAAAAACCGATTAAGCCGCGGAAGGTCTTGATTATGGCCATTATGACCTTATTAGGGCTCATCGTCGGTATGGGGACCGTCATCGTTCAGTCTCTCATGTATCGCAAGATACGGACGGCAGAAGACGTAGAAAAAGAATTGGGCTTGCCTGTCTTGGGCATGATTCCCGATACCAGCACCTTACAGGTAGAAACGGGAAGCAGCGATGGTTTGTGGTCGAAAATTAGGAGGAAATTATGGCGGAAATAGATTTCATCACCCATTATGACAGCCGGTCGCCCGTATCCGAAGCCTATCGGGCTATCCGGACGAATTTGCAGTTTGCCGGTGCTGGAAAGCAATTGAAAACCCTCGTTTTTACGTCAGCTGTTCCCAGCGAAGGGAAATCGACGACAGTTGCCAATTTAGCCATCGTCATGGGACAGGACGATAAACACATCCTGCTCATAGACTGCGATATGCGTAAGCCCGTCATCCACCGCCGCTTCGGCCTTTTAAACCGGGGACTGAGCAACTGCTTTGCCGAAGACCTGCCGCTGAAAGAAGTCATCCAGGCCGACGTCTTCCCCAACCTGGACGTCGTCACTAGTGGCCCGGTTCCGCCCAATCCGGCAGAACTTCTGGGATCGAAGAAAATGAAAGCCCTCCTGCAGGAAGCGGCCGAAGCCTATGACTACGTTTTCTTGGATATGCCGCCGGTCCTGGCTGTTACCGATGCGGCCCTTATGAGCAGCCAAGTCGATGGAACGGTTCTCGTCCTCGGCAGTGGTGACATCAGCCCGGACGAAGGTAAACAAGCCCAATCTGTTTTAGAAAAAGTCCACGCCAACATCCTCGGCGTCATTCTGAATAAAGTCCCGCAGCACCACAAGAGCGGTTATTATTACTACTACTATTACGACGAAGACCATAATAAAAAACGTAAAAGACGCTAGCCTCCCCTGCGAAGGGGAGGCGCCGGCCGTCGGCTGTCTCGGATTCAGATGCGGCGTTCCGCCGCGTCAGACTCAAACTGACAACATCGCCTCGAGTAACCCTCGGCTCGTAAAAAACGCCCCTTTGGGGCGCGTATGGCTCCCCTGATAGGGGAGCTGTCAGCGAAGCTGACTGAGAGGTTCTTACAGCGACCAGACGGCCATACACCAATCGGGCCAATGTGGCATGATTTTCGCGAACTGCGACCGGCGTTTATCTCGGACTCAGGTGCCGCTGCGCGGCGTCAGACTCAAACTAACAACGACGCTTCGGGGGTACCCTCAGCGCGTAGCGGGACGCCTTTCCAGGACGTCCCCTACGGAGTCGCAGCCAGGCGATAATAATTATCCACGGCCTGTGGCCTCATGCGTAGGGGCCGTCCCGGTTAGGGCGGCCCGCCGCGAACAGTCGGCCATATAACTTGCGAGCTAATGTGGCATGGTTTTGCGAACTGTGGTCTGCGACCGGCGCGCCCTACAAGGGCGCCCACGACCAACCAACCTCTCCGGCCTTTCGGCCACCTCCCCTATGAGGGGAGGCTTAACGACGAACGACCTGCGACCGACGCGCCCCCGTGAGGGCGCCTACGAACCACTAGCCACTAGCCACTGGGGCCACCAGCCCCAATCCTCACGAAAGGAAGGAAAAGGTCATGAAGACCCGTGTTTATCCTACGTCACGTAAACTCTTTGGCTTACTCGGAGACGTGACCATCATTACCTTAACTTACCTACTCCTGACCTATTTGATTATTCCGCCAGGCGCACGGGCTATGAATCATGCCTTATATTCCGGTATGTTGCCTGTGGCTGTCATCTTTTCAGTCATGATGTTCAGCATCAATGGCCTGTATACCATCGAGCACAAGCGATTCAGCGAAGTCCTCATCAGCCTGGCAGTCAGTCTATTCTTGGTTCTCATCCTCATCATGGCCTTGAGCTTCGTGATCCATGAATTCGCTTATTCCCGCGTCTTGATTGTCACCAGTACGGCTGTGCAATTCGTCCTGCTCGGTTTTTGGAAGCGGGCCGTCCAGCATTGGGAACAGAGCCTTCATCCCGTTCGCCAGGTCATGATTATAGGCAATGAAGAAGAATGTCGCCATGTCTATTATCGCATGAGTGCTCAGCCACAGCTTAAAATGCAGCTCCAGCACGTCATCATGAATCCGCAGACCGATTGGCGCCAGGAATTGGAAGCTTGTGATATCGATACGCTCATCATCTGCTCAGATATCCCCATTGCCACGAAAGCCAAAATCGTCAATTATTGTACGGATAAGGAAATTCAGCCATACATCATTCCCGGTTCTTATGAAATCTTTTGTAACGGCGCCATGCTCCAGAAAATCGATGACGTACCCGTCTTCCGGCCTAAGAGCCTGCGCCTCAGCGTAGAACAGCGGGCGGTCAAGCGCACTGTCGACATCATCTTGGCTGGCATCGCCGCTATCTGTGCCTTGCCTTTCGCCATTCCCGTCGCCTTGGCCATCAAACTCGGTGACGGCGGTCCCGTCCTCTACAGCCAGGTCCGCGTCGGCCGCTTCGGCAAGGACTATAAGGTCTATAAGTTCCGTTCTATGCGCGTCGATGCTGAAAAATACTCCGGTCCCCAGCTGGCCACCGAAGACGACCCGCGCATTACCAAAGTCGGCAAATTTATCCGCGCCACCCGCCTCGATGAACTGCCGCAGATCCTCAACGTCCTCAACGGCGACATGAGCCTCGTCGGCCCGAGACCCGAACGGCCGTACTTCGTCGAACAGTTCAAACAAGAAAACCCAGAATACGCCTATCGCCATAACGTCAAACCGGGTATTACCGGCTTGGCCCAGGTCTTTGCCAAGTACAATACGACTCCTTATGACAAACTCGTCTACGACCTCATGTACATCGAAAACTACAGCATCTTAGAAGACTTCGTCATCATGATCCAAACCGTCAAAATCCTAGTCACCAAGAGCGCCACCGAAGGCAAAGATGTCAGCGGCAAAGACTTAGACCTGAGCAAATTCGAACGCTAAAGCCTCCCCTGAGAAGGGGAGGTGGCCCGAAAGGGCCGGAGGGGTTCTTCCGCAAGACGGTTGCCAAAACGGAGAGCCGTGCTGGAGGTGCCACGAAGTAGCGGAGAGGTCTTATATTCCGTGGAGCTTCGTAGGGGACGTCCCAAAGGGCGGCCGTAATTCACCAAGTATTTAGATTTAAGCAAAGTTGAAAGATGAGGAAATGAATACCATGCCTAAAGTCCTTTTTGTTGCCACCGTCGTAAAAAAGCATATTATGGAATTCCATCTTCCTTTTTTGAAGATGTTTCAAGAACACGGCTGGCAGACAGCCGTTGCGGCCCGTAATGATTATGATAATCCGGCAGATTGTCAGATTCCTTTTTGTGACGACTATTATGATATTCCCTTTGAGCGAAATCCTTTCAAAGCAGGAAATATTACGGCCTATAAAAAATTGAAGAAAATCATCGATACAGGCCATTATGACATTATTCACTGTCATACACCAGTCGGAGCCGCTTTAGCTCGTTTGGCAGCCCGTGAGGCACGAAGAAAGGGGACTAAAGTCATTTATACGGCTCATGGTTTTCACTTTTATAAAGGAGCGCCGCTCCTTAACTGGCTCATCTTTTATCCAGTCGAACGGTGGCTGGCGCATGATACAGATGTCCTCATTACGATTAATCAGGAAGACTACCAGCGGGCACAGAACTTTAAAGCCGGGAAAGTGGTTTACGTTCCCGGTGTCGGCATTGATTTAAAGAAATTCCATGCAGATGTTGCGGATAAATCAGCTAAACGCAAAGAGTTGGGGCTGTCAGCAGATGATTTTGTCCTGCTTTCAGTAGGCGAACTTATCCCACGCAAGAATCATCAAGTTGTCTTGAGGGCTTTGGGGTATTTGCAGAAACATGGAAAGTTAGGAAATATTCAATATCTCATCTGCGGACAAGGCACTAAAATGGATGAATTGAAGGAGCTTGCAAAAAAAATGGGTATTGCGAGTCATGTTCATTTTCTGGGCTATCGGCGCGACATCCCGGATATCTGCAGTGCCAGCGATGTTTTCATGTTCATGTCCCTGCAGGAAGGCCTGCCCGTAGCCCTCATGGAAGCCATGGCCTGCGGCCTCCCGGCAGTCTGCACCAGCATCCGGGGCAATACAGACCTTATTGAAAATGGCGTTACCGGCTTTTTAGCAGACAACACACCGGAAGCAACAGCCAAAGCCATCCAAAAAATGAAGTCTGATCCAGCACTGCGGGACAGCCTTGCGGCCAATGCGCTGGAAAGAATCAAGCAGTTTGACTTAATGAATATTTTACCGACTATGAAGAAAATTTATAAATTTAGGGGGGGGCTAGCCAAGTATAAAATCTTAGCTTCTCCTGCCGTCTGGAGACAGCGGGGTGTTGTCTGTGGCTAACAATATCCCAAGCGTCAGCATCATCATGCCGGCTTACAACAGCCGCAGCACCATTCGCGAAAGTATCCAGTCTGTAGTCAGCCAAACTTTTACGGATTGGGAACTGCTGATCATCGATGACTGTTCCCCGGAATCGATGAAGGATGTTGCTGAATCATTTCACGACGAACGGATTCGGTATATACGCCTCTTGAAAAACAGCGGCGTCGCAGCGGCCCGCAACACGGGCATTTCCCAGGCAAAAGGCCGTTACATCGCCTTTCTTGACAGTGATGATCTTTGGCTGCCAGAAAAATTGGCAAAGCAGATTCATTTCATGGAAATGAATCACTATGCTTTTACCTATACTTGGTACCGTCAATTTACAACAGCTCCATCCCGCCCTATTCGACTGGTAAAAACAAAAGCTTCTGTTGATTACCAAAGTCTTTTATATGGAAATGATATTGGTTGTTTGACAGTTGTAATTGATCGACATCAAATTCCTGAAATAGAAATGCCGAAGCAATACCATGAAGATTACATTACATGGCTAAATATTTTGAGACAAGGCGGCAAAGCGTACTCACTATCACTGGATTTAGCACGCTATCGTGTATCCAAGGGCTCTGTGTCGGGGAATAAGAAGAAAAGTTTTTTCGGGACTTGGCATGTATACCGAGATAGTCAAAATTTATCAATCATGAAATCGTTATATTACATTTTGTTTTATGTTGCTAGAGGAATTAAAAAACATTTTTTATAGTTGCAAATTATTGGAACTAAGAGGGAGAGAGGATTGTCTTGAAAGTATTGATTTGTTCCGTGCATTTTGGTCCTGGACATACGGCACATTTGGATGCATATCAGCATTTACTGGAAGAATGTGGCTTTGAAAGTGCTCTATATTTAGCCCCTGCTTACTTAAAGCTTTTCAGTGACGAAAAGATAAAGAAGCACATTATCGTTTCTTTGGAAGATGCATTAAAATTCAATCCAGATGTGGTATGGATTTATAATATCGGCTTTGAAGATAGACAGCTCATCCGAGCATTTCAAAAGTGTAGTAAAGTGGTGTATGTCTTGCATGAACCTTATATGGGAATCAGTGAAATTCTTAAAGAAGGAAAGAATATTCCTTATATGGTAGTTGCTGCCCTCTTGAATGCTTGGATTTGTTCACAGTCTTACCGTGTTGTTTTAAGCAGTGCCTATGCCGTAGCAAATTGTAAAAAATATATGCCAGGAACTTATCGCAAAAGCCTGACTTTTCCCTTAATATTCCCAGATAAATACATCTCAACATCAGAACGCCAGTATTTTTCCATGATTGGGGGCTATAGTGATCCCCATGCTTCAGATGAGTTCTTGGATTTTGTAAAAAAATCTTATCAGACAAATACAATTAAATTCCAAATTGCGACGCGTACAGATATCAGCGAAAAGCTCAAAGATACAGTATTGCAGAAAATGATGCATGATGGCAGATTACTTGTTTGTCAGGGAAGGCCGCTGACAGAGGATGAGATGAATCAGGCCTATCGCCAGAGCATCTGCACATGGAATGCATATCATCGCTCTACTCAGAGTGGTGTATTGGCTAATTCTTTTATGCAGGGGACCCCGGTAATGGCAACACATCTTGGTTCTTTTGAAGAATATGTAAAGAATGGAGAAACTGGCGTTTTTGTCGACGACTATAATTATGAGACAATTTTTAATGCTTATCAGCAAATTGAGCAAAATGTAGAAACAATGTCTCAATGCTGTCGCGATACTTTTTTAGAGAGATTTTATTATCGTAGCCAAATTAAACGATTCAAGGAGATTATAGAAGCCTTATGATTATCACGAAAACTCCGTTTCGCATGTCTTTCTTTGGCGGCGGCACGGATATGAAAGAATTTTTCCAGGAATATGGCGGAGCTGTTCTTTCAACTACTTTTGATAAGTACTGCTATGTGAATGTCCGTCATTTGCCGCGCTTTTTTGATTGCTCGACAGAAATCTCGTATTCGAAGCTGGAACGCGTAACTGACATCGGTGACATTGAACATCCGGCCGTACGCAATGCCATGAAGATGTTGGATATGCATGAAATTCGTTTGACTTATGAAGCAGATTTACCGGCTCGTTCTGGGTTAGGAACCAGTTCTTCTTTTGCCGTAGGCATGTTGAATGCATTTCATGCCTTGAAGGGAAAGTATGTAGATAAGAAGCGATTGGCTGATGAAGCTATTTATTTAGAACGGGAATTGTGTCAGGAAAAAGGCGGCTGGCAGGATCAGATTGCTGCTTCTTTTGGTGGCCTTAACCGGATTAATTTCAATGAAGACGGCTACGAAGTATTGCCAGTGATCATCAATAAAGAAAGAAAAGCGCAGCTCAATGATTCGCTGATGATGTTTTTTACGGGCTTTACCCGTTTTTCGTCAGATGTGCAGAAAGCAAATTCCGGCATGAGCCAGGAAAAAATCAATCGCCTGCAGGAAATGCATGCTTTAGTCGACAGAGCTGAAGATATTTTAAGAGATAAACACAGCGATTTAGATGACTTCGGCCGGATGCTGGATTATACTTGGCGGTTAAAGCGGAAAACTGGGAAGACCGTCACTAATGAACGCATTGATTTAATCTATGAAGCAGGTCTTAAAGCCGGAGCTCTCGGCGGGAAATTATTGGGTGCCGGCGGCGGAGGCTTCCTCCTCTTTTATGTCCCTGCCGATAAGCAGCGAGATGTGCGGGAAGCGATGAAAGATTTATTGTATATTCCCTTCCGATTTGAAAATGGAGGGACACGTGTTATTTATTATGCGGCTGAAGATTATCCGCCAAAGGAAGTGTAATTTATGAAAACGGTCATCATGGCTGGTGGTAAAGGAACTAGAATATCTTCGATTGCTTCAGATATTCCAAAACCGATGATTAAAATTGATGGCATTCCCATTTTGGAACGAGAAATTGACTGCTTAGTTCAGCAGGGATTTGATGACATCATCATTACGGTCAGCCATTTGGGCCATATCATTATGGACTATTTTGGCGATGGGAGTGGTACATCTCCTGTTACGGGAAAGCCTTTTGGGGCACATATTGAGTACTATAATGAAGTACAGCCGTTAGGAAATGCGGGAGCTCTTTTCAAAATAAAAGATAAATTATCTGATACTTTTTTACTGTTGAACGCAGACGCAGCGTTTGATGTAGACTTTCATCGTCTCATACAGGCTCATTATGATAAAGGCGGGTTGGTTACTTTATTTACTCATTCTAATAGTCATCCCTATGATAGTGGGCTGCTCATTACGGATGATAATGGTTGCGTCATTCAATGGTTGACAAAAGAGGACCAGCGGCCAGAATGGTATGCAAATTGTGTAAATGCTGGCTTGCATGTTCTTGATAAAAAAGTTTTAGAGGATATCCATTCGGATAAAGTGGATTTAGACAGACAAATACTGAAACCTATGGCGGGAAGCGGTCAGCTTTATATTTACCAAAGTTCTGAGTATGTGGAAGATATGGGAACGCCAGCACGTTATGAAAAAGTCTGTAAAGCTTATCAGACCGGAATTGTTCAGGCACGCAACCTCCACAATAAACAAAAAGCTATTTTCTTGGATCGCGATGGCACTATTAATAAGTATGTAGGATATTTGACTGAGCCAGAAGAATTTGAATTATTGCCAGGCGTTGCTGAAGCCATCCGTAAAATTAATAATTCTGGGTATTTGGCAATTGTCGTGACGAATCAGCCGGGCATTGCCCAGGGCCGGCTTACGGAACCGACGCTGCAGGTAATCCATCAGAAAATGGAAACCCTTTTGGGCAAAGAAGGGGCTTTCGTGAACCGCATCTATTATTGTCCCCATCATCCCGACAAAGGCTTTGCCGGAGAAGTGCCGGCACTGAAAATCGACTGTGACTGCCGTAAGCCGAAGCCGGGGATGCTTTTGCAGGCTGCCAAGGATTTCAATATCGATCTATCAGCTTCGTGGATGATTGGCGATGACCAGCGCGATGTTCTTACTGGGAAAAATGCCGGCTGCCATACGGCACTTATTGGTACGGAGGATTACAGGCAGGATGAAACGGTCGCTTCCTTGTTGGATTTTATCAATAAAATTTTATGATAGGTGAATGAAATGGATGAACGAGAGTATATAACGAACTTAGTCGAACGATATCCAAAATTGAAAACTTGTGCTGATGATATTTTTTCAGCCTATGAATTTTTGAAGGTTGCGTATCTTCAGCACCATAAACTTTTACTTGCCGGAAACGGCGGCTCCGCTGCCGATGCACAGCACATTGCCGGAGAACTGATGAAGCGCTTCAAGCTTAAGCGCCCTTTGCCGGATCCTCTCACTGAAAAACTTACCCGCATCGACCCAGAAAAAGGTTCGTATTTAGCGAAGACACTGGAAATGCCGCTGACCGCCATTCCCTTACTGGGAAGTGATGCCCTGAGCACGGCCTACCTCAATGACGTAGGCGGTTCTGGCTTCTTTGCCCAGCAGCTCTTAGGATTAGGGAATGCAGGCGACGTCTTTCTGGGTATTTCAACCTCCGGCAACAGCGAAAATATCCTGTATGCTGCAGTCCTGGCAAAAGCCATGGACATGAAAGTCATCGCCCTGACCGGAGCTGGCGGAGGAAAACTAAAACCGCTGGCAGATTCATCTATCTGCGTCCCGGAAACAGAAACATACAAGATACAAGAACTTCACTTACCAGTGTATCATTGTCTTTGCTTGATGTTGGAAAATTACTTTTGGGGCTGATATGCCTTATGACAGAGGAGTGTACTGATGGAGCAGCTGCTGATTAGTGTTGTGATTCCCGTTTATAATGCAGAAAAGACAATAGAAAAATGTGTTCAATCGGTTTTGCACCAATCCTATAAAAATTTTGAGCTCTTGCTTGTGGATGATGGCTCGAAAGATAAAAGCTTATCTTTATGTCGGGATTTAGCGGCAAAAGATTCGCGGATCCAAGTATTTCATCAGGGAAACGCCGGTGTTTCTTCTGCAAGGAACTATGGTATCCGCATGGCACAGGGGAGCTATATCTGCTTTATTGACTCCGATGATTGGGTCGATGATGATTACTTGGCTGTGTTACTTTCCCATATGAAAAAAGGCGGTCTTTCTGCCTGCCAGTTAACTGTTAATGAGCAGCGGGAAGATGAAGACTTCCTAAAGAAATATTCACCAGAGCAGGCACAGATTTCAGTTTTGGATAGCCATGGCATGCAGGGATTTCCGGTTAATAAATTATTTGATTTACAAGTTATCTATGAAAACCAGATTTATTTTGACAGGGAAATTACAATCTGTGAAGACGTGTTATTCTGCATCCAGTATCTGAAATATACTAATGCGTCTGCTTACTACAGCGGCAAATGTCCGTATCATTACTATAAAACCTCTGGAGGAGCTACGAATTCACGATTTATTTTCCATGCAGAATTGAATCCACGGGATTTGTCAGAAGTAGATGCAATAGCAGGCTGTGAGTCATATCTTTTAGACCAACCAGAGATTCGGCATGTCTGGCAGGTAAGATATCTGAAGGCCGTTGTCAATACTTTAAGAACTATGGAGGCTCATCATGTTCATTTGTCGGATCGCTATGACGAGCTGCTGAAGCAAGTACGGAAGCAATGCCTGGCTTACTTGCGCAGCCCCTACGGTGCTGTCAGCTCCAAAGTTTCAGTTTTTCTCAGTGCTATTTCACCGGCACTGGAATTATGGGTTTGGCGAAAAATGAACTAGCATTTTAGTGTAAAAGGAGATAAATCCATTGATAAGCGTTGTCGTACCAGTATACAAAGTTGAAGAATATTTGCCTGTTTGTGTCGATAGCATTTTGAAGCAGACGTACACTGATTTCGAACTGATTTTAGTGGACGATGGCTCACCTGACCAATGCGGGGCGATTTGTGACCGCTATGCTGCCCAAGACTCCAGAATCCAAGTCATCCATAAAAAGAACGGCGGCCTTTCGGATGCCAGAAATGCGGGCATAGAAGTGGCGAGTGGTGAATACATCACGTTTGTGGATAGTGACGACTATCTTCATCCAGACTATTTGAAAGATATGGTGACCGCTGCTGTTGAACATCAGGCCGCCATTGTTCAGTGCAACTTCACCCATGAAGCCGCATTGTTGGGTTCTGCCAATAACGAACAGCCAGAAGTCTCTCTTTTTACACCGGCAGAAGCGTTGCATGACTTGTTAAAGATGAAAATAGTACAAGTCAATGCCTGGGCGAAATTGTATAGACGAGATTTATTCAAGACAATCCGCTATCCTTATGGCCGGATTAACGAAGACAATTTGACGACATATAAAACGATTTGGGAAGCTGAAGCCTCTATTGTGTGCCTGAACCGTTATTTATACTTTTACCGGGTCAATCTTGAAGGCATCATGAATGGAAATTTTTCAGCCAAACGATATGAGGTACTGAGTTTTGCCGATGAAATCACGCAATATTTGGGTCATTCTGCTGAAACTTTTAAAAATGAAATTACATATGCTGAGATGCGGCTGGCTTTCCGTTTATATAATGAATGTCTTCAGAAAGGGAAAGCAAAAGCCTTCAAGCAGCAACAGGATACAATCTATCATCGGTTGACGTCACTCAAAAGCAAATCAATACCCATGGAAAATAAATACCTATTCATGCTGTATCTTTTAAAAATCAATCGAACTTTGTATGAATTTGTTATTAAAAAACTGCGTAAGTAAATTTCGGAAAGGATATTCATATGATCCCTAAAATCATTCATTATTGCTGGTTTGGCGGCAATCCCCTGCCGGAATCGGCTCAGCAATGCATCCAGTCCTGGAAAAGACTGATGCCTGATTATGAAATCAAAGAGTGGAATGAAACGAATTTTGATGTGCACTGCTGCCAATATGTAGAACAGGCCCATGAGCAGAAAAAGTGGGCCTTTGTCAGCGACTATGCCAGATTCTGGATCCTGTATAAAGAAGGCGGCATTTATTTCGATACGGATGTCGAATTGATACAGGATTTAGAGCCATTATTAAAGAGAGGGCCTTTTTTAGGTGTAGAAAAAGGGAAAACCAATATGGTAAATCCAGGTTTGGGAATGGCTGCCCCTCTGGCGATGCCTTTTTATCAGGAAATACTGGATGATTATCAAAAAGATTCTTTTATCAATGAAGATGGGAGTTTGAATTTAACCACTGTAGTCACGCGGACCAGTGAACTGCTGCAAAGACATGGCTTTCAGATTTCAAAGTTGAAGGAACCATGTCAGATTGCAGGGATTTGGATTTATCCGGAAGAGTACTTTTGCCCAATGGACTATTATACAGGAGAAGTAAATATTACCAAACGTACTTATTCTATCCATAAGTATGATGGCAGTTGGACCTCGCAAAAACAGCAGGATAAAAATCAACTAAAATATAAATACTATAAATGTATTTCCGCTGTTATGCCTAAATCGATGGCTTATCCTGCAAGCGAAATTTTAGCGGCGCTGGTTTTTTCATATCAAAAGGAAGGCATAGCAGGTGTCGTGCAGAAAATCATGAATCATTATTTAAATACTTCGCGTTAAGTAAATTTACAATAAAGAAGGTAAACGTATGATATGATCAATACAAAATTTTCATTGACAAGCGTATTAGAATTTATTTTCTTTTTCTGTTTGAATTTTTCTATAGCGCTTAAATTTAGTCAAATGGGTCTGGCTCAGCAGACAGTAGCGACGGCATTAAATATCATTTCACTGCTTGCCCTTTGCTTGAAATATTTATTCGTTTCTAAAGTCAGCAGGAAGGCGTTTTGTTTCATTTTTTTTATTGTTATTCTGGGAATCATTTATTCGGCGTATTACCTGAATATGGGGATTTTAAATATCGTAATGGCGATTTTAGTCGCTAAAGGCATGAGTGTGAAAAAAATTTTCAAGTATAATTGCTTGACCATGACTTTGGCAGTAGGGTTTATCGCTTTTACAAGTATCATAGGGACAACGAGCATTTATGCGAAAGATGCCTTTAAATTAGGTGAGTGGAAGAGCCTATATGCATTTGGTTTTGTTACTTCGAATACTCCTTCCATCTTGATGCTCACCATTTTAACAGCCTATAATTTATTCCGCGGTAACCAGCTGAAGAACAAAGAAATTGTCCTTGAATTCTTATTGACAGCAATTACTTACTTTATGTTTTATGCGCGTACGGGGACCTTTACTTTTGTTATTTATTTGATTACCTTGTTTATATGTAAGAATCTGAAGAGCCGGGTAATCACCAAGTTTATCTTATGGCCCTGCCAATATATTTATTTTTTTATCCTGGGCATTACTTTTTATGCTGTTGCCAATTTTGATACGAGCCTCTACTTATCAGAAATAAATTTGTTGTTATCAGATCGCTTACATTTGTGGAATACGCTTGTGTATTATTCTGGTATTCATTTTCTGGGAAATGGAGGAATCATTGATAACCTGGGGATGTCCATCGATAATGCATACATTTTCTTGATTATCGCTTATGGCATTTGTATGTTAGCTCTATACGGCTTTATTTTTACCTATGTAGCAATCAAAGCTTATCAGAAAAATGATTGGAATACACTTCTGGTAGTCTTAGCTTATTCACTCTACGGTTTTGGGGAAAATCAGGTATTTGCAGCTACCCTATGTAACGTCTTATTGCTGTTTGGCTGTTTTTTCTTGAATCAACGCAGTGATACAGAAATGCACATAGTTAAAGGAAAGGAAGAAGCGGAGGAACTTAGTAGTTATGAAAACACAGATTAAGATTCAGGCTGCAACGCGCTGGTCATATTTTCAATGGTTTTTACTAGGCTTTTATTGGCTGCAGGATGAAGGAAAACTCAAGGTGAATATCGATGTTCCTTTCTTGCAGAAGATAGGGCTTTGGAATCATAATTGGTTTTTAAGTGGCTGCAGCAATCGCATTTTACCGAAGATTTATAGTGATAGTGATCTTTTGTTAGGCCAGGCCGTTTTTGATGACAAAGTGGTGAAGTTTGCAATTGACTCGGCTGATGCACCATTTTTGTTTGATCGTCAGGTTTTGGATGATGTCGATGTTTATTTTAAAATGCAATGCCCCAAGGAATTTCCAGCCGAGGGCTTTCATTTAACAAATGATGTTGTTATTCCCTGGACTGACTATGCTTTTGTTCATGATGAGCCCGATGAATATGTGGGGAAAAAACCTAAAGGTAAGCGAAAAGACTTTATAGATTTGGCGCAGTACCGCTATAAGATTCATCCTTTGATGATTGGTCCCAGACGCCTAGCTCGTGGCAATGATTTTTATCAGCTGCGGAAGGGCTATGAAAATATTATCCAGTCGAAGCGGCTGAAAAAGGATAAAGATGTCATGTGCTATTTTGGTAATGCCAAGGGGCCGGGCCGGAGCGAAGGGGTTACGCTTGATACGATTGACTATGACTGGGAAAAGGACATTATGGGCTTGTATCCAACGCTAAATCATCCGAATGAAAAACGGGCGGTCATGCGGGACATTATTCAGAAACTGCCGAATTCCGATGCCCGGATTATCAATGATGGTAATTCTGATGCAGGAAGTGCGAATCATCCCGAGTTAGTCGTACCGTTGAAAGATTTCGGCGCTTATGTCGCGCAGTTCAAATATAATGTCAATGTTTCTGGTTATCGTATGAGCATACCCAACCGTTTTATTGACAGCTTTTCTGTAGGTACCTCGATCATTACCGATGATTTGAAAATCAAATGGTATCAGCCCTTTGCGCCGGAAGAAGTCATTGAAATCGGCCAGATGGGCTATGAACCGATGGAACATGTGGATTGGCAGCAGGTAGAAGCAAGAATGAAAGTGCTGCCGGAACAGCATCCTGAAATCGTAGAAGAATTATTCAATAAGAAGTGGCGGCCTGATGTGGTCGCACAATATATGTTGGATACGCTGATGAGTGCAAAAGGATAAAGGTGGATAATTGTGAACGTCTTGTTGATTCCGAGTGCCGTATTGATGCCTCAGGAAATGCGGAAAAGCTTTGGCGATTTGCCTACTTGTCTGTTTCCGTTGGGCGGAGAAGATATGCTGACGATGCTTTGCCGCAAATATGAAAAGGCTGTTGACCGGATCTATGTTGTCACTTATGAACGACACGAATGGGTCGAACGATATATCAAAATGAAGAAACTCCCGGTGCAGACCATTTGCCTGGATCATTTAGATAATTTAGGCTATACCATCGAATACGGATTGGATGCTGTGCTTCGGGAAGTACCTGAAGCAGAATACGTATATATCAACTTCGCCGATTCTTTCTTAGAAGACGAGCTGCCGTCGGCTTCCCAAGACTTCGTATACTATGCGGAACAGGATATGGATGAATCTTGGACTTGGTTCAAGGAAGCGCAGGGCAGGATTACAGAGATTTTCGATAAAGGTGATTTCAAGGCTGGGAAAGTTCCGGATAAAGACTTCCAAAAGTTGTTTGTCGGCGTCTTTGGCATCTCGGATGCCAAGGCTTTCGCTGCGCAGCTGCACCAGGCGGTGAAAGATACGACGATTGACAGTTTCTATAGTGCCCTGTGGGCCTATAGCCAAGCGCATCGTTTTGATTTCTTAGAATCCCTTAGCTGGTTCGATGTAGGGCATAATGAAAATTATATCAAGGCCAAGACGAAAGTCGCCGCACGTGCTTTTAACCTGATTCTGCAAGAAGTCTCCCGCCTCTTTAGGCGGTGAGATGAATTGCAGGTTTTTCTGAGGGCTCGATGCCATCAGAAAAA
>OCTW011573137.1_pt1 | contig 29559 bp, 22 predicted proteins | sample 1539671 | NCBI WGS metagenome assembly OCTW01 (sample SAMN02144230, study PRJEB22623) | gut metagenome | biome: sheep rumen | host: Ovis aries | place: New Zealand | reverse complement strand
AGGTCGAGGAAGCTGTCGGGGTGAGCAGGCATCATCCGAATCCGGGCAGTGAGAGCTATTATCAGTTCTATATGGGCGACGAACAGGCCGTGACGGGGGTCTATAACAGTGAATGGGCACAGACGATCAATCTGGCAATCCGTCAGGCTGACAAGAAAAATGCCTATGATGTCATCAATAAACTGACGGAATCGATCCGGGAACAGGGACTCTCCCGCGAGGCGGCGGCGACGGTTCTACTGCAGTTCGTCAACTCGGTCATTGTGAGCGCCCAGGAAAATGGCATAGCGATCGAGAGCGTGCTCAGGGACAGTGTGGATGAAATTTATAAGACGGTTATGGGCTCCGTCGATCTGAATTATATCCGCGGATACCTGAAGTACAAGATGATCGATCCGATTCTGTTCAGCGTCGGTGAGAACATGTCTTCCCAGTCGCATCTTATTCTGATGTCCATCGAAAAGATGGTGGAGGAACACAAGGGCAATATCACGCTGGCGGAGTGCGCACAGGCGCTGAATTATCACACAGGCTATCTGTGGAAGATCCTGAAGCAGGAAAAGAACATGACGTTCACGGAGTACACAGACGCGTACCGTCTTGCTCTGGCGAAAGACAGACTCCTGAACACAAGTGATACCATCGCCAGCATCGCGGCAGAACTCGGTTATACGAATGCCCAGAATTTCATCCGCTTTTTCAGCAAAATGACCGGAACGACGCCGGGTAAATTCCGCAAACACGCCCGGGAACAGGCGTGAAATATCCGTAAAACGGTGAGCCGGAAAATTCCATAACAGTGTCCGAAACTCATTAGTTTCACCAGAAAAGGCCGTAAAACCGGCCTTTTCTTTTTTAGTCAATAAAATGATTATTGCTGTAATTCCAGAAAAATTGAATAATAGGCGCATCAAATGAGCAGATTCATCTGTGCATAATGCCTGAAATACTAATGCCGCCAACCCAGAATGAAAAACAGGCGGCGCAGTATGGTAATGCGAGGAGTGAGTGAAAGGAGGACGGGCGGATGCCAGCAGGGGGAATGGTAAGCTGCCGCTTCAGTCGGTACCAGGATCCGTTCACCGGGAGAGAGGTGACCCGGCTGACCGATCCCCGGTATCTGAGTCATCATATGTATTTTTACAACCGGATGACGACAGAGGACGGGAGACGGATTCTCATCTGTATGCAGAGAGAGGAAGGCAGACAGCTGTATCTTCTGGATCTGAAGAGCGGTGAGGCTCTTCAGTTGACGGAAGGGACGGAGCCGGATGACTATTCCGGACAGATAGAAGCCGGGGACAGGGCTGTCTTTTACGTGCAGGACGGGACCTTCTGGCGGCAGGATATAGCCTCGGGGACAAGACGCAGACTGTACAGCCCGCCGGAAGGCTGGCGGATGGGCGCCCCGTGTCCTTCACACGATTTCCGGTATTTTGCGTTCACAGAGGACGAAAAAAGCACGTTTCCCAAACCCAAGCCCGGCGTGTTCTGGAACAGCTTTGAGCAGAACTGCCTGGCGAAGCCGCACTGCCGGATCCGCTATCTGGACAGTCATACGGGACGGGTTTTCACCGTATATGACACGCACTGCTGGCTGAGTCACACGCAGATCAATCCTGCAAGGCCGGATCTTATACTGTTTGCGCATGAAGGACCGTATAACCGCATTGATGCCAGACTCTGGCTCATTGAGGCAGACACCCGGCAGGCAGGTGACGGGCCGTGCGGAAAAGATCTGCGCTGCTGCCGGAAACAGCCGGAAGATTTGATCCTGACGCATGAGTTCTGGTTCCCGGACGGCAGGCACTTCGGCTATGTGCGCCGGGAGATGAGCGGAGATCTGCAGGAGAGCATATGCGTGATGGACCCGGACACGCTGACAGAAGAGAAATTCATGGACTGCTCGCCGTATGCGCATTTTATCTGCGACAAAAAGCAGCGCTTTTTCGTCGGTGATGCCCAGACTTCCGATCTTCCGATCCATCTGCTGAATCAGGATGAACAAAAGAGAAAACAGCAGGAGCGGTCCGCCCGGCTGCTTTCGGGGGAGATGCCAGAACCTGGAAACGACTTTATTTATCTGGTCGATGCCAGAAAGAGGCAGGAAAGCAGGCTCGTGTGGCATGGAACCAGCTGGACGGCCGGGTATGGGAACCCGCAGGATTCCCATCCGCACCCGTGCTTTTCGGAGGACAACACCAAAGTTTTCTACACCTCCGATCTGTTCGGAAAGCCGGCTGTTTTCATGGTGGAACTGGATTCCTGATGGGGGATAAAGGGGAGGAAATGTTGAAAAGAAAAAAAGAAATCACCGTCATGGTTGACGGCAAGGAAATCACGCCGAACAAGACGACGCTCGGCAAGAGCATGAAGAAGCACAAATGGCTGTATGTCATGCTCATCCCGGGACTGCTGTACTTCATCCTGTTCCGGTATGTTCCGATGGGCGGTCTGGTCATCGCCTTCAAGGACTATTCGCCGTTCCTGGGCCTCTGGGAGAGTCCGTGGGTCGGCTTTAAGAATTTCACGGATTTCTTCATGACGTCGGGCGATTTCGGGCGGCTGCTGCGCAATACGCTCGGGATCTCCCTGCTGCAGCTTGCCCTGCAGTTCCCGGCGCCCATCATCCTGGCACTGCTGCTCAATGAGATCCGGCATCAGTGGTACAAGCGGACGATTCAGACATTTGTCTATATCCCGCACTTTGTTTCGTGGGTTATCGTCGCGTCGCTCACATATCAGCTGTTCAACAGCAGTGATGGCCTTCTGACACAGATGATCCAGATGTCGGGTGGAACGGCGCCGAGGATCCTGGAGTCCTCCGGCTCCTTCTGGGGACTTATCGTAGGACAGGACATCTGGAAGGAGACCGGATACGGAACCATCATCTATCTGGCGGCACTCTCGGGCGTGGATCAGGAGATGTACGAGGCGGCCCGGGTGGACGGTGCCGGCAGATGGCAGATGATGTGGCACATCACCCTTCCGGCGATCAAGAGCGTCATTGTTATCATGCTGATTCTCCGCGTCGGCTCCATCTTGAACACGGGATACGAGCAGATCTTCCTGATGAGAAATGATCTCAACATCGCGACATCCGAGGTGTTCGACACGTATATCTACACGCGCGGCATTGTGCAGGGGCAGTACTCATACACCACGGCGGCCGGCATGTTCAAATCCATTGTCGGGATGATCATGGTGCTCGGGGCGAACCGGGTTGCCAAGGCAGCCGGCGAGAGCGGAATTTACTGAAAGGAGGAGCAAGTCAGACATGTCGAAAATCAAGCGGGACAGACATGGCATCCGAATGAGCGTCGGATACCGTGTCGCGGATGTTATTATCTACACCCTGATGGGAGTCATCGGGCTGATCACAGTTCTTCCGTTTCTGTATATCGTCGCCGGATCTTTTGCGACGGACAAGGAACTCACGGAGCGGGCATTTTTCATCATCCCGAGCGTGTGGTCTTTGAACGCGTATACCTATGCGGTGCGGACGGCCAATATCCTGGCGGGGCTCTGGAACTCCATAAAGCTCACAGTTCTGGGTACGGTTGTCTCCATGGCGCTGTCAACAAGCTTTGCCTATCCGCTCTCCAAAGCGTATCTGAAAGGCCGGAATTTCATCCTGAATCTGGTGATTGTGACGATGGTTTTTTCCGGCGGCATGATTCCCACCTTTATGGTCATCAAGTCGTACGGCCTGTACGATTCGTACTGGGCGCTGGTTCTGATTGGCGCCATCAGTCCGTTCAACATGATCATCATCAAGAACTTCTTTCAGGAGATGCCGGTTGAGCTTGAAGAGGCGGCTTACATCGACGGAGCCAGTGAGATCAAGACTTTCTGGAAGATTGTACTTCCGCTCTCCAAGCCGGTTATCGCCTCCATCTCCCTGTTCTATGCGGTCGGCTACTGGAATGACTACTTTAATGCCATGATCTACCTGTCAGACACGAAGAAATTCACGGTGCAGATCATGCTGCGCAACATCGTTCTTCAGGCGTCTCAGATAAACGAGGCCAGTCTGGATTTCTATGACGCAAACGGAGCTCCGCCGGACAAGGCGGTGAAGATGGCGACGACTGTCATCGCGACCGTCCCGATCCTGATTGTATATCCGTTTGTACAGAAATTCTTCACAAAGGGTGTGATGGTCGGCGCGGTAAAGGGATAAATGCCGCAGAGCCCGGCCCGGGAAAAAATCAAAGTGAAAATGTCAATAAAGGAGGATATGTTATGAAAACAATTATCAGGCGCACTGCTGCCTCTCTGGCAGCCGGTGTCATCGCAGCCGGTGCCCTGGCTGGCTGCGGAAACGGTGGAGGAAGTCAGACGACGGGAGGCGCAGCTGCCAGTACCGCCGCAAATTCTTCATCCACGACCAAGGCGGGCGAATCGAAAGCTTCGTCAGGCAGCCGGCCGACCGTCACATTCAGCACGATCGACTTCAACGCGGGGGCGTCCAATACGGGCGACAATGCCGAGAAAACGCTGGATGCGATCAAGGATTATACCAACACCGACGTCCAGATTCAGTGGATTCCGACCGATACGCTCGATGAAAAGAATTCCCTCGCCATGCAGTCTCCGGATACCATGCCGATGATCATGACCTGGAACGGCGCTGTGACAGGCAATATCGTGACCTGGGCCAAGCAGGGAGCATTTGTCGATCTGTCATCGTATCTGAGCGACTCATCGAAATATCCGAACCTCTCGAAGCAGAACGCGCAGGTCGCCAAGTCTCTCTCGGTCAATGGCAAGCAGTTCGGAATCTACCGCGCCCGCGTAATCGGGCGGTACGGTCTGAGTTACCGCAAAGACTGGGCGGAGAAGCTCGGTCTGTCCGAGCCGAAGTCGATCGACGATGTCGAGGCGATGCTGAAGGCCTTTACCGAAGATGACCCGGATGGAGACGGCCAGAACGACACCGTGGGAATGGAGATGACGTCCTACACAGGCCCCTTCGACATCATGCAGACATGGTTCGGATGTGGAAACGGCTGGACCGAAAAGGACGGGAAGCTGATTCCGGTATGGCAGCAGGACGAGTACTTCACGGCACTGGACTGGTTCAAGAAGATCTATGATGCCGGCTATATGCCGTCTGACTGGGCTACCCGCCAGACCGACTCCTGGTCGGATGGCTGCAAGAAGGGTCAGAACGGCGTTTACATCGACGTTTTAGACGGTGCGACCCGTATCACCGACTACTTCCAGAAAAATGATGTGAAGTCCGTGACGAATCCGGACGAGACCGCATCCATGAATCTCATCGGCACAATCAATGGGAAGACCATGGCAACTTCCGGATACAACGGGTACTTCACGCTTTCTGCCAAGACCTGCAATACGCCGGAGAAGGTCGAAGCGGCGCTCCACTTCCTGGACAAGATGTGTGACGAGGATATGATGGTCCTGACCAACTATGGTCTTGAGGGCATCAACTATCACATGGAGGATGGCAACATCGTCCAGGATGATCTGGCGGACAAGGCGCTTTCTGCCAACCACAACGGACTGAACCAGCTCGTTCCGTACATTCCGTACACAGAGCCGCAGAACAAGACACTGAAGAAGACACCGCAGAAGAAACTTGAGACAGAGGTCGTCAAGGCCAACAGCGAAGTTGCCATCATGAACCCGGCGCTTCCGTATCTGAACAGCTCCGCGACCTATTCTTCTAACGGCGGACAGCTTGACAAGGATATCTCGGCGGCCCGCACGCAGTACATCTGCGGGGAGATCGACAAGGACGGCCTGAACGCGGCGATCCAGAGCGCAATGGACAAGGGATACGCCAAGATCATTGACGAAGTGAACGAAGCGTACAAGGCAGATACTTCAAAATAAAAATAGTCGTGCACAGATGTGCAGGACTTGTGTCAGACAAAGGCGGGCAGTGGAAGGATTGCGGAAACTGCCCGCTTTCCTTCTGCTTAAAGAAGACCGATGGCAGGCCGCCTTCACAGGAGAAAAAATAAAGAATGCAGGAAACCAGGATGATTCTTCACCGTCTGCCGGGGCGGGCGGTGACCGGATTTACAACGTTTGGCAGTTGTTTTGAGCGCGGAGCGGTGCATACGGAGGGCCTTCGCTTTCACTTGTCAGGGGAAGGCGGGGAGATTCCCGTTCAGTCCCGCATCACGGCGTACTGGCCGGACGGCTCTGTAAAGTGGGCCGCCCACACGGCGGACGCTGAATGCATGGGAAGTGAAGTGAGGCTGCGCGCTGTTAACGGGGAAAGTAGCGGCAGAGGTGATGAGAGCGGCTGCGAAGTGACGCAGACTCCGGAGACACTTGACATAGTGGCCGGCAGCACGCGGGTGCGTGTGCACAGGACGGGAGAGGTGATTTTTTCGGATCTGTACACAGAAGGGCGCCTGACGGCCTGCGAGGCAAGGCTCGTTCTGCTGCTCGAGCACCGGTCGGGCAGCCCGGATTTTGAAAAAGAAACCGGCGTGCTGCCCTGCTGCCAGACAGAAGAGCGGACAGGGCGCATTCACAGTGCCGAGGTTGTTGAAAAAGGCCCTCTGCGCGTGGTCGTGAAAATCACCGGCTCTCATGCCGGAGAGATCCGGGAAGATATCAGCAGACTCCCGGTGTCTGACGATGTGAAGGAAAAACGCACCGGGACAGAGAGCCGCAGCGATGAGATGGTGCCATTTACCCTTTATATGCAGATATTCCGGGACTGCCGGACGCTGCATTTCTCGTACTCGTTCGGGTATGACGGAGATGAAAAGAAGGACTTTCTGAAAGGGATCGGGCTCTCGGTGCGGTTCCCGATTACTGGCGCGCTGTACAACCGCCATATCCGCGTGCTGACCGATCACGGCAGTTTTCATGAGGCGGGGCAGATGATGCTGACCTGGCGGCCGCGGATTCCCAGATCGGTCTATTATCACCAGATGCAGGGGGAGTTCTTACATCCGGATCCGGAAACGGAGGACGGAAAAGAGTTTCTTGCAGCTGCCGCGGCGATGCCGTCCTGGGATGCGTATCTGCTCTGGCAGGACAGCGCGGATCACTATCAGATCAGCAAGAAGACAGGAAAACAGGACGTGTGCGAGATCACCGGACTGCACGGGCACAGAAGTGACGGCGTCGTGGCTGTCGGAGGAGAAAACGGCGGCATTGTCTGCGGTATCAAGGATTTCTGGCAGCGGTATCCGTCTGCTGTGCGCGTCTTTGGGATGACGCAGGACACGGGGACGATGCAGCTGTGGTTCTGGCCGCCGGCTTCTCCTGCTGCGGATTTCCGCCACTACGAGGACACGGGGTATTCGCAGACATACTACGAAGGATTTGATGTCTGCGGCGCCAGTGCGTACGGAATCGCGGCGACCTGTGAGTTTGAACTTTCCGGGTTCACGGGCCGGATTCCGTGTGAGGAGGAGCTTGCCCGGTTTGACAGGCAGGTGCAGAAAAAAGCGCTTTACATGGCATCGCCGGAGTACTATCACCGCCTGCGGGCGTTCGGGTACTGGAGTCTTCCCCGTCGGAGCACACCGGCCGAGGCGTTTCTGGAGGATCAGCTGGATGAGGCCGTGAATTTCTATCTGCGCGAGCAGGATGAGCGGAGCTGGTACGGGATGTTTGACTATGGTGATTTCATGCACACCTACGACCCCGAGCGGCATGTCTGGCGATATGACATGGGCGGCTACGCCTGGCAGAATACAGAACTGGTCCCGACGTACTGGCTCTGGTACGAATTCCTCAGAACGCAGAGAACGGATATCTTTGAGATGGCGGCCGCGATGACGCGGCACTGTTCAGAGATTGACATCTATCACTTCGGACCGCTCAAAGGTCTGGGCTCGCGGCACAATGTCCGTCACTGGGGATGTTCGTGCAAGGAGGCGCGCATAGCCATGGCGGGGCACGACCGCTTTTTGTACTATCTGACCGGAGATTTCCGGCTTGCCGACGTGATGGATGAGCTTTCCGACGCACAGAATGCGCTGCTGGTGGAAGATCCGCTGCGCTTCTTTGCGGACAAGTCGAGGATGAGCGCTCCGACGCATGCCAGAAGCGGACCGGACTGGTCTTCTCTTGTCAGCGACTGGATGAGCGCCTGGGAGCGGACCGGAGATGTGCGCTATAAGCAGCGCATTCTGAACGGCATTGCCGATCTGAAGGCGGCGCCGCACGGCCTGCTCTCCGGGCCGGACTTTGAATTTGACCCGGGAACGTTTCATCTGATCTGGAAAGGGGACCGCAAGACCGGAGGCTCGCACCTCATGATCTGCCAGGGGGCGGAGCAGACGTGGCTTGAGCTCACGCAGTTGCTGGATGACCCGGAATGGACGAGAATGCTGGCTGAGCTGGGAGCCTTTTATACACTGACCAATGCGGAGCAGAACAGGCTGACGGACGGCGCCATCGGTCAGAGACAGTTCACATATCCGTTCATGGCGGCGGGACTTGTCGCATTCGCCGCGCGGTATTACCGCGACCGGAAGCTGGGAGAGAAAGTATGGCAGATACTTGTCGGTGCCCTGCCGGATGAAGTGCAGGATGTGTACTTCCGCGTCCGTCCTGCAGTAAACAAGGGCAACCGGGCCGTGCTGTATGAGATCCCGGGTGTCACGACCAACGTGTTCTCGCAGTGGTGCCTGAACACAATCGTGGCACTTGAGTTCGTGAGAGATGATCTGCCGGAGCGTTTCGCTATCCCGGAAGACGAGATGGCGGTGGCGTACCGGAGAAAGGACTGAGAACGAAGTGGAACAGCGGGAAGACATGAACCGCGGCCTTGTGGCGGTGAAAACCAAAAGCGGCATTTTCCTTTCCTGGCGGCTTTTTAAGCGCGAGGCACACGGATACGGCCCGAAAGGACTCACGGGGCCGGCATTTGCCGTGTATCGGAACGGCGCGCAGATTGCCGTCGTGAGGCATACGACCAATTTCCTGGACAAGGACGGCGGAAAAGAGGACTGGTACCAGGTGGCGCCTTGTACGGGCGAAAAGACGTACAGCCGGAAGTTCCGGGCGGACGGGCTGTGCACACCGGTGAGAGCATTTGAGAGCGGAAAGAACTACATTGATGTGCCGGTGAGAAAGCCGTCAGACGGAGTTACACCGGCGGGAGAGAGATATACCTACAGTCTCAACGACATGAGTGTGGGGGATGTGAACGGAGACGGGGAGTATGAGTATATCGTGAAATGGTACCCGTCCAATGCCAAAGACGTGTCGCAGAAAGGCTGGACAGGCCCGACGTATCTGGACTGCTACACGCTCTCCGGGCAGCTTCTCTGGCGCCTTGACATGGGGCCGAACATCCGCTCCGGCGCTCATTACACACAGTTCATGGTCTATGATTTTGACGGAGATGGGCGAGCTGAGATGGCGCTTGTCACGGCGCCGGGCACGCAGATGATCCGTTTTAATCCGGATGGAAGTGTGAGGGAGAAGGCATATGTCACGATTCCGGCCGTGGACAGAAGAAAAGGCGTGAGAAATACAGACCGGTATGCCGCCAGTGCCGGGGAATACAGAGAGCATCTCATCCGGAGCTTTCAGGCATGGCGCGAGCGGCCGGAGGTTGCATCCGGTCAGTGGCCGGGGACGCTGGAGGAATGCTTTGGAATCCCGGTGCGATACACCTATCCGCTGAATCGAGCTGACGCGGAGGCGCTGAGTGACTACTTTCTGGATGTCTATGCGCCGTCCCGTTCTCCGAGGAATGAACTTAGAAAGTTCGAGGGCTTTATCTTTCGCGGCCCGGAATATCTGAGTATGTTCTCGGGGGACGGCCGGGAACTGGAGACGATTCCCTATCCGTTCCCGAGAGAAGACGACGGGCTGGCCTGGGGCGATTACGCGATGCGGCGCATAGAGCCCTGTAACCGTGTGGACCGCTTTCAGGCGTGTATCGCGTATCTGGACGGACAGAGGCCGTATTTGATTGTGTGCCGCGGATACTATACCCGCACGACGCTGGCAGCCTTCGACTTCTTTGACGGGCATTTCCGGGAAGTCTGGAAAGTGGATTCCGGACACGTTCCGATGAGCAATCCCTTTAACGATACACCCCATGTCCGGTTCGGATCGGACCCGGTGTACGGGCGTCTGGCCGGTCAGGGTGATCACAGCCTTTCTGTGGCGGATGTGGACGGCGACGGGAAGCAGGAGATCATCTACGGAGCAGCCTGTATCGATCATGACGGAAGTCTCCTGTACAGCAGCTGCGGCCGGCTTCCGAACGGAGAAGTGGCAAAATTCGGACACGGAGACTCGATGCACGTCGCGCACATCGACCCGGACCGCCCGGGATTTCAGATTTTCAATGTATTCGAGGCGGGGAAAGAGGCGCCGTACGGATACGCCCTGCGGGACGCGGCTACCGGAGAGGTGATTCAAAGCAGCACCGGGCGCCCGTTTGGCGTATACTGTGAGAAGGACATGGACCGCTGCATGGTGGGGGACATCGACAGCACGGAGCCCGGGCTGGAGTGCTGGTGCGGGGGCGTCGTGTACAACTGCCGCGGAGAAGAGAGAGATATTCCGTTTCCGTCCACCGATCAGGCTATCCGCTGGGCAGGCGATCTGACGACGCAGCTCATCGGACCGTCTGACTGGACGGACATGCATGACCGCACCGGTGTGATCTCCGATCCGCAGCACGGCGTGATGCTGCGCCCGGAAGGCACGCTTACCAACAATTACACGAAGGGAAATCCCTGCCTTGTAGCCGATCTCTTCGGAGATTTCCGGGAGGAGATCGTGCTGCGTCTGGCGGACAGTTCGGCATTTCGCATTTATATGAATGCAGAACTCACGGATTTTGAGCTGTACACGCCGATGGACGATGCCATGTACCGCGTGGGCATTGCGTGGCAGAACAATGTGTACAATCAGACCAATTACACCAGCTACTACTATGCGCACGACTGTGACTTTTCAAAGATTCCGCTGGATGAGGAGGAGTGAAAGATGGTACCGCAGAAATACAGAGTGTTCAACCCGCTTACGCAGACAATCGAGATGCGGGACACAGCGCCGCTCAAGGTGCTCTACTACTGTTTCCCGGGGGGAAAGCACAAAGTGCTGACCGTGAGCTATGACGACGGTCGGAGTCAGGACCGCCGCCTGGTGGATCTGTTTAATGAATACGGGATCAAGGGAACATTTAATATCAACGGCATGCTGACTCAGAATGACCGGATTCCTTTTGAGGAGTACCGGAAGCTGTACCGGGGCCACGAGGTGGCCTGCCACACGGCGCAGCACCCGACTATTCGCCGCAGCCCGGACGAGTCTGTCCTGTCTCAGGTTCTGGAGGACCGCCGCATTCTCGAGCATATCATGGGGTATCCGGTGCGGGGCATGGCGTATCCGAACGGTTCCTGCGACCGCCACATAGCCGGATTGATGAAGGACTGCGGGATTGCGTACGGCCGCACGGTCATCGCGAGCCACGACTTCGCGATGCCGGAGGATTTTCTGCTCTGGAACCCGACGGCGCACCACACGGATCCGGCTCTGCCGCAGCTGACGGATGATTTTGTTAAGCTGCACAAGAAACAGTACACGTATATGTTCTATCTCTGGGGCCACAGCTATGAGTTTGACACGGATAACAACTGGGACGTGATCGAGGAGTTCTGCCGGAAAGCCGGAAGAAAGGATGACATCTGGTACGCGACGAACATTGAGATCGTGGATTACATGGACGCTGTGAATCGGCTGCAGGTGGGGGTGAACGGAGACTTTGCCTATAATCCGAGCGCGTGCTCTGTCTGGCTTTCGGTCAATGACGACACGTTCATTGAGTGCAGACCGGGTGAAATCACGCCTCTGGCGTAAAGGAAGGGACACTTGTCACAGGAAGAATTCTTACATGAGCTGCGGTACCCGGGGGATGACTACAGTGCCGTTCCGTTCTGGTTCTTTAACGACGCATTTGATCCGGAGAAAGTCCGGACACAGCTGTCTGACATGAAGCGCAAGGGCGTGAGCGCCTTTGTGCTGCACCCGCGGATCGGGATCCCGGAAGACATGCCGTACCTCTCGGAACGCTTTTTTTGCGCGGTGCGGTATATCGTGCGCACGGCAGCGTCCCTCGGCATGAAGGTCTGCCTGTACGACGAGGGGATGTATCCGTCGGGGTCGGCGCACGGCGAGGTTGTCGCCCGAAATCCTGCCTGGGCGGCAAGAGGACTGTGCGTGGCAAAGGAGCCGGGCAGAGGACCCGGTGCCGAGACGATCGCCGCGCTCCCAGACGGGAGATTTCTGGTGTACACATTCACCGGCGGCACGATCCGCGGGATTCACTTCGGGGAGGATGACGGGGAGAATCCGCCTCCGGCAGCCGATCTGCTGAATCCGGACGCGGTGGCGGCCTTCATCCACCTGACACACGACCGGTACTACCGGGAATTGAAAGCGTACTTTGGCACCACAATCTTCGCCTTTTTTACGGACGAACCGGATCCGGTCGGCCGCAATGCCGCCGCCTTCCGCCCCTGGGCTCCCGGCCTCGAACAGGAAATTCTGGCACAGGGCGGGAATCTGGCAGAACTGGCGGGGCTTTTTGGCGGCAAGACAAATCCCACGGTACGAATCTATACGCGCCTCATGAAGCAGCGGCTGCGGGAGACATTCTACCGCCCGCTCTCGGAATGGTGCGCGGCGCACGGGATCGCCCTGATGGGCCACCCGGCGGCGTCCGACGATGTGGAGGAGGAGTTCTGTTTCCAGATTCCGGGGCAGGATCTCATACAGCGGCGCATCGAGCCGAAAAAAGGCGGGATATACGGCATGGAGAGTGTGCAGGCTAAACTCGCGGCGGACATCGCGCGCGCTCTGGGAAGAGAGCGCAGCGCCAGCGAGTGTTTTGGTGTCTGCTGCCGGAACGGCCGGCCGTGGTACATGACAGCTGAGGACATGAAGTGGTACACCGACTGGCTCGGTCTGCGCGGCTGCAGTCTGTTCGTGCCGCACGCGTTCTTTTATTCGGTGCGGGACGGGGCGGACGGCAGGCGCAGCGCCGAGCGGCCGCCGGACGTCGGACCGCACAATATCTGGTGGGAGCACTACCGGGCATTCGCTGTGTATATCCGGAGACTCTCCTGGCTGAACACCGGGAATGTAAGCGGCGCGAGGATCGCCGTGCCGTGCGCCGGGCAGGAGGTGCCATACGAAGAGGTGGAGGAGTTATACCGCGCCCAGATTGGCTTTCAGTACCTTCCGGTCCGGCTGCCTTGCAGGCTTTCCGTGGAAGATGGAAGACTGTCTGTCTCCGGGCAGGAGTTTGACGCGGTCTTTGATCCGCTTGATCTGCTTTCCGGGGAGATGCCTTCGGGCGGGCTTCCTGCAGGAAACGGTAAGATTGCCGTGCTGAAAACGGCGGAACAGGCCCTGCAGGCAGCACAGGATCATCCGTCCTGGCGGGCTGTTTCCACCCGCACGCCGCAGCCGGATCTGCGGGCAGTGCGCTTTCGGAAAATGGGAGTTGACTGCGTTCTGCTGGGCAATGACGGCGGAAGCACCATACGGACAGAAATACGCATACCGGGTGCACAGAAGTCTGATGTCCTTACAGCCGTTGATCTCTGGCGCGGGAGAGCCTGGGCGCTCTCCGCGCCGGGAGGAGAGGCGCACATCGTCCTGCCGCCGGACAGCACGCTGCTGCTCCTGACAGGCGGTGCGCCGGAGGGGCTGGCATGTGCGGCCTGCCCGGATCCGGAGAAACTTCCTGACTGGACGGGGCGGTTTCAGGAAGATAAGGAAGCGGCAGGCGAAAACAAAAAAGTTTACACACTGGTTCTCACGCCGGAGGAGATCCGGGAAGCGGTATTCAGGCTCACGGCCGAGGAGATGTGCGAGCTGTATGAAGACGGGCGGCTGCTGGGTGTTTCCTTCTGGAATCCGCACGTCTTTGACCTGCGGGGGCTGCGAAGCGGTGGGGATCTTCACACGCTGCGCCTCATCGTGACCGGGAACGCAGCCAATCTCTACACGGCAAGCCGCATTCCTTTCGGGCTGGGAGTCGACAATAAAGACGGCAGCGGCCTGCTGTGAGCGGGGCCGGAAGTGTGCTATACTGAATATACTATGAAAACGAATTGTAAAAATCCACTGGTTGAAACCGCGAGCCTGGTCTGGACGTTCATCGCCCTGGCCGGGCTCGTTCTTGTGTTCAGTCTGCCGGTCGTGACGGCGGGGCCTGCTCTTGCGGCCGGCTACTACGTCGCGCTCAAGGCGGTTGAGAAAGACACGTATGCGGTCTGGAAGGGATTCTGGCATTCCTTTAAGCAGAACCTGCGCCAGGGAATCGCGCTGGGGCTTACCGTACTGCTTCCGGGCGCTCTCATTCTCTTCGGGCTGGAGAAGGCGAGACTGGCGCGGGCGGCGGCGGAGAGCCCTGTCCCCACGGTGCTGTACATCTGTCTTCTTCTGGTGTTCGCGACGTACGCCAGTGCGGCTGTCTATGTCTTCCCGCTCTTCTCCCGCTTTGACAATACGGTGGGAGAAACTCTGCGCATCGCGGTATACACGGCATTCCATTTTCCACAGTCTACGATTATAATGACGGGAGGGCTTCTCTTCCTGCTTTTTCTTGCCGAGCGCACTGCGGCGTGGATCCTTCTGCCGCTTCTGCCTCTGTGGCTATACGCTTCGGCCACCGTGGATGCACCGGTGCTTGCCGCACTGCTTGAAGAGAGATCCAGTCATCAGGAAGGAGAAAGCTGACCATGGCAAATGTAGCCGTCATCGGCGCCGGCGCAATCGGCGCATACTACATCTGCGGTCTGTATGACTGCGGGGGAATCAGCCTCTCCGTCATTGCGTCCGGGGAGCGAAGAGATAAGCTGAAAAAGGAAGGCCTTACGATCAACGGAAGACGGTACGCCCTGACGGTGAGGACGCCGCAGGAACAGGCGGCTGCCGGGACGGACCTGCTGCTCGTGTGCGTGAAGCACGGTGCGCTGCAGGCGATCCTTCCGGACATCCGTGCGGTGACGGGGGACGACACGATCGTCGCAAGCCCCATGAACGGCATCGATTCCGAAGAGGTCATCGGGAATGTCGTCGGAAAGGAACACATGATCGGATCCTTCATGCGCATCGCGTCCGAGCGCATCGGGCAGAGCGTGACATTTGATCCGGACAAGACGGACGGCATCTTCTTCGGGAAGCTTCCGGGCGGAGCGCCGGAGGAAGCCGTGGAGAGGACGGCGGACATCTTCAAGGGGTCCGGTGTCCGATGGCATATTTCCAGGGACATTGTGCACGACATCTGGGACAAGTACATGCGCAACATCTGCTTCAATCTGCCGCAGGCAATCTTAGGCGTGGGCGTGGGAGCGTTCTACGACAGTGAGCATGTCGCGTGGATTTCAAAAGCCCTGGAGGAGGAAGTGCGGAAGACCGCGGCGGCGGAAGGCATCATCCTTGGCCCGCTGGTCAGAAAGCCCAAAGACCGGAAAGCGGCAGCGTATTCCACGCTGCAGGACATCCGGGCGAAGCGGCACACAGAAATCGACATGTTTGCCGGGACACTCCTGCGGACAGCCGGAAAGCACGGCCTGAAGCTTCCATACACGGAATACACCTATCACGCCATCCGCGCTCTCGAGGAGAAGAATGACGGGAAGTTTGACTATACAGACGATGAGTGACAGCAGCCAGATGGCTGATGGAGGAGGGATTATGAGCGACAAGATTATTCTCACCGGAGACCGCCCGACCGGACGGCTTCATATCGGACACTACGTGGGATCACTGCGGAACCGCGTCATCCTGCAGAATTCGGGGCGCTTCAGCAAAGTATTCATCATGATTGCCGACGCCCAGGCGCTGACGGACAACTTCAAGAATCCGGAGAAAGTTCGCCAGAATATCATCGAGGTGGCACTGGACTATCTGTCCGTCGGCATTGATCCGGCGAAGGCGACGATCCTGATTCAGAGCCAGATCCCGCAGCTCACCGAGCTGACGTTTTACTACGCGGATCTGGTCACGGTCGCCAGACTGCAGAGAAACCCGACCGTCAAGTCTGAGATCCAGATGCGCGGCTTCAATGCCGACATCCCGGTCGGCTTCTTCACGTATCCGATCAGTCAGACCGCTGACATCACGGCCTTTAAGGCGACGGATGTGCCGGTCGGCGAGGACCAGGAGCCGATGCTCGAGCAGGCCCGCGAGATCGTCCGCAGCTTCAACCGCATCTACTGCCCGGACAGTCCGGTGCTTGTGGAGCCGAAGATCGACCTTCCGAGCAACCAGGCCTGCCTGCGTCTGCCGGGGACAGACGGCAAGGCCAAGATGAGCAAGTCGCTTGGCAACTGCATCTATCTCTCCGACGACTCGAAGACCGTATGGGAGAAGGTCCGCAACATGTACACCGACCCGCAGCACCTGCAGGTGAGCGATCCGGGACATATCGAGGGCAACACGGTGTTCACGTATCTGGATGCATTTGTCATGGAGGATTCGTTTGCAAAGTACTGGCCGCAGTTTTCCTCGATGGACGAACTGAAGGCGGCGTATGAGCACGGCGGCATCGGCGACATGAAGTGCAAGAAGTTCCTGTACAGTGTGCTTGAGGAGACGCTCACACCGATCCGTGCGCGCCGCCACGAGTACGAAAAGGACATCGCCGGCGTCTACGAGATCCTCAGAAAAGGAACGGAAGAGGCGCGCGAGGTGGCGCAGAGGACAGTCGACGAGGTCAAGGCGGCCATGAAGATCAATTACTTTGACGACGACGCCATGGTGCGCGAGCAGCAGGAAAAGTACAGCAACTGACAGGGGCCAGGCAGAAGGGAGACGAAATGAGAATTCTTGTGACAGGGGGCGCCGGATTCATCGGAAGCCATACGGTTGTAGAGCTGCAGCAGGCAGGGTACGACGTGGTCGTTGTGGACAATCTTGTGAACGCGAGTGAAGAGTCTCTTAAGCGCGTGGAAAAGATCACCGGAAAGCCGGTTCCGTTCGTGAAGGCGGACATCGGCGACCGCGGCGCCATGAATGACATCTTTGACAAATGGCAGTTTGACTGCGTCATCCACTTTGCAGGCCTCAAGGCTGTCGGCGAGTCGGTGGGCAAGCCGGTCGAGTATTACACCAACAACATCGCCGGGTCGCTTGTGCTGTTTGATGTCATGAGAAAGCACGGCGTGAAGAATATCATCTTCTCGTCGTCCGCGACCGTTTACGGCGCGCCGGCCTTTGTGCCGATCACAGAGCAGTGCCCGAAGGGGACCTGCACGAACCCCTACGGCTGGACGAAGTGGATGCTGGAACAGATCCTGACGGACATCCACACGGCGGATCCGGACTGGAACGTCATCCTGCTGCGCTATTTCAACCCGATCGGCGCGCACGAGTCCGGCCTCATCGGCGAGAATCCGAGCGGCATCCCGAACAACCTGATGCCATACATCACGCAGGTGGCCATCGGGAAACTGCAGAAACTGCGTGTGTTCGGCAACGACTATCCGACGCCGGACGGCACGGGCGTGCGCGATTATATCCACGTCGTGGACCTGGCGAAGGGCCATGTGTGTGCGGTGAAGAAGATATGCGAGAATCCGGGACTTAAGATCTACAACCTGGGGACCGGAAAGGGATCGTCAGTCCTTGACATCGTGAAGAATTTCGAGGCGGCGACCGGTGTGAAGATCCCGTATGAGATCGTCGCCAGAAGACCGGGAGACATTGCGCAGTGCTACTGCGACGCCAGCCTTGCCGGGAAGGAGATGGGCTGGAAGGCCGAGAAGACGCTGAAGCAGATGTGCGAGGATTCATGGCGCTTCCAGCAGATGAATCCGAACGGCTATTGAGGCATTCGGCAGCAGCGGAAAGCGCGGGACGGAAAGATGACGGCAGGAGAAGACAATGGGTAAATATTTCGGGACAGATGGTTTCCGGGGAGAAGCAAATGTGACGCTGACCGTGGAGCACGCCTACAAAGTGGGGCGGTATCTCGGCTGGTTTTACGGAAAGAATCACGCGGACGGCAAGGCGAAGATCGTGATCGGCAAGGACACCCGCCGCAGCAGCTATATGTTCGAGTACTCGCTCGTCTCCGGTCTGGTGGCGTCGGGCGCCGACGCATATCTGCTGCACGTGACGACCACGCCGAGCGTGGCGTATGTGACGCGCACCGACGATTTTGACTGCGGCATCATGATCTCTGCCAGCCACAACCCGTTCTACGACAACGGCATCAAGCTCATCAACGAGCACGGCGAGAAGATGCGCGAGGATGTGCTGGACGGCGTGGAGAAGTATCTGGACGGCGAGGCGGGGGAGATCCCATTTGCCAAGCGGGAGAAAATCGGCTGCACAGTGGACTACGTGGCGGGCAGAAACCGCTACATGGGCTACCTCATCAGCCTCGGCGTGTATTCGTTCCGCCACTTCCGCATCGGACTGGACGCTGCCAACGGATCGTCCTGGCAGCTTGCCAAGAATATCTTCGACGCGTTGGGCGCGAAGACGTACGTCATCCACGCGGAGCCGGACGGCTTCAACATCAACAGCGGCTGCGGTTCGACGCACATCGAGAGCCTTCAGGAGCTGGTGCTCAGAGAGCATCTGGACGCGGGATTCGCCTTTGACGGCGACGCGGACCGCTGCCTTGCCGTGAATGAGCGCGGCGAGGTTGTGACCGGCGATCACATCCTGTACATCGCCGGGCGCTACATGCAGAAGAAAGGACAGCTCGACGGCAACAAAGTCGTCACCACAGTCATGAGCAATTTCGGCCTGTACAAGGCCTTCGACGCGTGCGGCATCGAGTACGACAAGACGAAAGTCGGTGACAAATATGTCTACGAGGATATGGTGGAGCACGGTTACCGCGTCGGCGGCGAACAGTCCGGCCACATTATCTTCAGCAAGTACGAGACAACCGGCGACGGGCTGGTGACGGCCCTGAAGCTGATGGAGATCATGATCGCCGAGAAGAAGACGCTGTCGCAGCTGTGCGAAGGTTTCACGATGTATCCGCAGGTCCTTGAGAATGTCCGCGTTGCCGACAAGTCGAAAGTGCTGTCGGATCCGGACGTGAAGGCCAAGGTAAACGCAGCGGCAGAGGCGCTTGGAGAAAACGGCCGGATCCTGGTGCGCCCGAGCGGCACGGAACCGCTCATCCGCGTCATGGCGGAGGCGTCTGATAAAGAGACGTGCGCCCGGTATGTCGATCAGGTCGTATCCTGCATCCGAGAGAAAGGATATGCTGTTTCATGAGCGGGCGCGAAGAGAAAACAGACGGCGGGCAGGCGGACGGAAGGGCGCCGGCTTTCATCGACGCGGATAAAGAGATCGAAAAGGCTGAGGACAAGGCTGCCGGCCAGCCGGCCATCTACCGGTTGATCGGCGATCCGAAGCGGGTGATTGCGCTCATCGGCGCGGCCGTGTTCTTCCTCGGCGCCAGCCTGATGATGTTCACCGTGACAGATGCCGCGGGGACAAAGAGCATCTCTGTGTCGCTTCTTGGCGGGTTTGGCGCGGGAGCCGTTCTCGGGAAGCTTGCCGCAGCCTTCCTGCTTCTGGGTGTCGTATGCCTGATCACGTCCCGGATCCGGGGTGCGCTGCTTGGCGGGATGATCTCGCTGTTTCTGCTCGCCGTCACACTTGTCGTCTCGGCGTTAACAGGAAGGAATTTCTATGGCAGCGGTTCGCATGTCACACTTGGACTGGGCGGCCTTGTCGCACTGGCCGGCCTGATCATCTACCAGACGGCGCTGATGATGGTCTATATGCGGATCGTGCTGAAGAAAAGCGCCGGCGCGAAGAAGAACGACTGACATCGGGGCGCGCCGTGATATAATGGTGTCAGATGGAAGTTCCGTGACGGAAGGGTTTCTATGGATACGATTAAGGTGAAAGCCAGAGGGAAGATCAATCTCGGGCTGGACGTGCTCGGGCGGAGGCCGGACGGGTACCACGAGGTCCGCATGGTCATGCAGACGGTCGGTCTGTATGACAGTCTTGAGATCACGAAAATTCCGGAGGATGATATCCGGATCCGGACCAATCTGAAGTATCTCCCGGTCGATGAGAACAACCTGGTTTACAAGGCTGTCCGGCTGATGAAGAAGACGGCCGGGTTTTCAGGCGGCGTGGCGGTTGACCTGCACAAGTTCATCCCGGTGTCCGCCGGCATGGCAGGCGGCTCGACGGATGCAGCCGGCGTGATGTTCGGCGTCAACAAGCTGTATAATCTGAATTTTGATCTGCCGGAGCTGATGGATATGGGACTGAAGCTGGGCGCTGACGTCCCGTACTGCCTGATGCGCGGGACTGCGCTGGCGGAGGGCATCGGCGAGAAGCTGACCCGCGTCCCGGCGGCGCCGCACATGGACATTCTGCTGGCGAAGCCCCGCATCAGCGTATCGACCCGGATGGTGTATGAGAAGCTTGATTCCACGCCGATTCCGTCACACCCGGATACCATGGCGATTCTGAAGGCGATCGCGGCCGGCGACGTCGAGGCTCTGTGCGCCTCCATGGGCAATGTCCTGGAGAGTGTGACGATCCCGATGTATCCCATCATCGCAAAACTCAAGCGCCAGATGCTTGACAACGGTGCCATCGGCGCCATGATGAGCGGCAGCGGGCCGACGGTATTCGGGATCTACCCGGACGCCCAGAGCTGTGCCAGAGCAAGAGATGTGCTTCGGAAAGCCGGAGATGCCAGACAGGTATACACGACGGAGACATTCAACCCGCCGGGGGCAGCCGGCCGGGATTTTTATTCATAAGAGAACGCAACGTAAGGAATGAAGCATGAAAGGTGAACTGGTATTAAATTCAAACGACTATCTTCCGCTGCGGGACGTGGTCTTTCAGACCCTGCGGCAGTCGATTCTGACCGGACAGATGGAGCCCGGCGAGCGTCTGATGGAGGTCCAGCTTGCTGAGGAACTAGGCGTCTCCCGCACGCCGGTCCGGGAGGCGATCCGGATGCTGGAGCTGGAAGGGCTGGTTGTCATGATCCCGAGGCGGGGTGCTCAGGTCGCTGCCATCACCAAGCAGGACCTGCGGGACGTGCTGGAGGTGCGCGCGACACTGGAGCGCCTCGCGGCGCGGCTTGCCTGCGAGCGCTTCACGGAAGAGGGATACAGGAATCTGGAGAAAGCAAACCGGGAATTTGCCCACCTTGCGCGCCTCAGGAACAAGAGCGTGGTGGACATCACCAATGCCGACGTACATTTCCATGATGTGATCTACCAGGCGACCGGAAACCGGCGGCTGATTCAGATTGTGCAGAATCTGCAGGAGCAGATGTACCGCTATCGCATGGAGTATGTGCGCGATCTGAGCAGCCATGAGAATCTCATCGCCGAGCACACGGATATCATCCGCGCGCTGGAAGCCCGGGACGAGACAAAAGCCGAGGAGATCGTCGTCACGCATATCTCCAATCAGGAAAAAGAAATCCTCCGGCTCATCAACGAGCATGAGGAAGACCGCAGGGAAGGCCAGCAGCGTCATATCGAGGGAGACTGAAAAGGATCGATCAGGTCTCCGGCTTCGGCGCTTTTGATGATTCTGCGGATTATTAAAGGTCAGGTTCCGCAGGGCTACAGGCGGTTTCAGCTAGAATGGACATCAGCTTGCTTTCCGCTTGATTATTTGGAATTTGCGGACCGGATTCCGTGGCGGCTTCAGCTAGAATGGACATCAGCTTGCTTTCCGCTGGATTTTACGGACCGGATTCCGCGACGGCTTCAGCGAAAATGAACATAAGCTTACTTTCCGCTTGATTTTTCGGGCTGAATTCTGCGAAAACATCAGCGGAAGCAGTAGAAATTCCTTGTTTTGCTGAAATGTATGCAAATATCCTATAAAATATTCAGCGATATTGATATAATCTGCGTTTTTTGCTGAAATCCCGGGCTGAGACGTTGTTCTTCCCTGGTCTTTCTCATCCTTCTCCGGCCTGACCCGCAGACAGAATCAAGACAGAACCAAAAATGTCACCGAAAGCAGACCTGGCGGTCTGTTTCCGGTGACATTTGTCTTATGATTTGTTTCGTGCGGAATGGGGGCAGCCGGCAGGGTGGATGCCTTATACCCCTTTATACCTTCGCGTACTCGTCGAGCAGGCTCTTCTTGACGTCGTAGAGCCGCTGGCTCAGGTCGACGTGAACCTGGTGCGGGTTCACGAGACGCTTGCTCTCGTCCCAGAGTGTGGCCATCTCTTTCTTGCAGTAGGCCTGAATGTCCATGACCTTCGGCGTCTTGTAGATACACTGCCCGGACTTGAAGATCGGCACGAGAATCTCGCGGAGCGTGTACTCGCCCGGCTTGAGAAGTGTCTTCTTCCAGGTCTCGACCGGGTCGAAGAGAAGCAGCGGCTGGTTGCCGTCGATCTTCTCGTCCGCGAGCGCGATGAGATCGGCCACGATCATGCCGTTGCGGTCGTATACGCGGTAGATGGTCTTGTTGCCGGGATTGGTGATCTTCTCGGAATTCTCGGAAAGTTTGATCTTCGGGACGAAGTTCCCGTCGTCGCCCATGATCGCCGCGAGCTTGTAGACGCCGCCGAATGCCGGCGTGTCCTTGGAGGTGATCAGGTTGGTTCCGACGCCCCAGGAGTCGATCCGGGCGCCCTGAGTCTTCAGAGAAGAGATCAGATACTCGTCCAGGTCGGAGCTGGCTGCGATCTTCGCGTCGGTGAAACCTGCCTCGTCAAGCATCTTCCTGGCCTTCTTCGTCAGGTATGCGAGGTCGCCGGAGTCAAGCCGTATACCATAGTTGTGGAGCGGGATCCCGGCCTTGCGCATCTCGGAAAATACCCGGATGGCGTTTGGAACGCCGGACTTGAGTGTGTCGTATGTGTCGACGAGGAGCGTGCACGCGTTCGGATAGATTTTCGCGTACTCGCGGAACGCCGTCAGCTCGTCCGGGAAGCTCATGATCCAGCTGTGGGCGTGAGTCCCCATGACCGGGACGCCGAACATCTGGCCGGTGAGGACGTTGGAGGTTCCGACGCACCCGGCGATAACCGCGGCTCTGGCGCCGTAGATACCGGCGTCCGGGCCCTGCGCGCGGCGCAGACCGAATTCCATGATGCCGCCGCCGTCAGCCGCGTAGACGATGCGCGCCGCCTTGGTGGCGATCAGGGACTGGTGGTTGATGATGTTTAAAACCGTGGTCTCAAGAAGCTGGGCCTGCATGATCGGCGCGATGACCTTGACGATCGGCTCGCGCGGGAACATGACCGTGCCCTCGGGGATCGCGTAGACATCGCCCGTGAAGTGGAAGGTGCGCAGATAGTCAAGGAAATCTTCCTCAAACAGGCCGGTGCTGCGAAGGTAGGCGATATCTTCATCGGAAAAGTGAAGATCGTTGATGTAGTCGATGACCTGCTCCAGGCCGCAGGAGATGGAATAGCCTCCGTCGTCCGGGTTGCGCCGGTGGAAGGCATCAAATACGACCGTGCGGTTGTTGCCGGTCTTGAAGTATCCCTGCATCATGGTGAGTTCATACAGGTCTGTGAGCATAGTGAGATTTCTTGACATGACTTCTCGTTCCTTCCGGGTTCAGTATGCGAACCGCTTCATGTGCACTTTCAGCCTGCGGGCAGCAGTGAAACGCGCGCAGGCTGACGAAAGTACCATTATCTGTTTTTCTTTTTCGCGTCGGCGGTGTCTCTGCTCTGATCGCGCACGGTCTTTTCCGCTTTCTTGAGTTTCGCGGACAGACGGCCCGAGAGACTCTTCTTCTTCGGAATCTCGGCCTTTCCGCCGCGCACGGACTTGATCCCCGTGAGATAGATTCCGCTGATCTCAGCCTTTACCTGCGCCTTGACCGGAACCGTGTCATATACATCCGGGTCACAGAGCATCGTCATGATGCGGGGGCCGATCTTGACCTTGACGACCGGCATTTTGCGGCCGCGCAGATACTTCGGGACCTGGTCCATGACGGACTGCTGAAAACCGGCGTCCCGGAATTTCATTTTCTTCTTGTCGATGATCAGCATGGATACAACCTGCTTTGCCGCTTCAATCTGATCCTGCTGGACAGCCTGCTTTTTGCGCAGGCGGTTTCCGACGATCACAAGAACGACGGTGGCGGCGGCGAGTACGATGAGGACAATGGCCCAGACTGGCATGATACGGATACCTCCTGAAAATAAGTGCCGCAAGAACCGGCCGCCTGAGCCCTGAAGAATCAGGCTGAAAGCCGGAAAGCGCGCATTTGGATGAATTATAACACGAACCCTTATTTTTGCAATGAATTGAAGATACGCTCCATCTCGCCGCGGACGCGGATGTGAAGCTGATTCTGCTCAGGCCGCGGCATCCCGGAGGTGCTTATCGCCGGGAGAACGGTGACGGTGGTCTTTGCAGCCTTCACGCCAAACGGCTTGAGGTCTTCAAACATCTCGCGCGTGCCGGTCTGGACCACCGGGACGACCGGAAGTCCCGGCTTGGTGGCGAGCTTGAACGCGCCGCCCTTGAACTCGAGCATGCCATCGCCCTTGTTGCGGGTCCCCTCCGGGAAGATGAGGATGGAGATGCCATCCTTCATAAGCGCGATGCCGTCGAGCACCATCTGGGCGCCGGCGCGCACGTTGTCCCGGTCAAGAAACAGGCAGTGGACATTGCGCATCCAGGCCGAGAGCAGCGGGATGTGCGACATCTCCTTCTTGGCCACGACGCTGACGCGTCCCGGCAGGATGCTCATGAGAATGATAATGTCAAAGAAACTGCGGTGATTGCCCACGTACAGCACCGCCTTATCCTTCGGGATGTTCTCCATGCCGGAAATCTGCGGCTTCGCGCCGGCCAGGTGCCAGAGCACTTTCAGAGCGGCTTTGACCAGGGGGTAGCAGAAGGCATCCTTTTTTTTCTGTGAGAAATGTCCGATCAGCGCCGCCAGTGGAAGCAGGATCAGGCTGGCCGCGAAGAAGACAACAAGCCAGAGAAGGCAGAGAATCGTTCGAATCGGATTGCAGGTCATGCGAAAACTCCTCCCGGCGGCAGCCCTCGGACTGCCGCCAATGTGAGATCAGAAAAGGTGCGCAGCACCATTTTTATCATTGTAACGCATATGCGCCTTATTGTGTCAGATTAACGAGCGCGCCGGCCCCGGAAGATTCCGTGATCGTCCCGTCTGTGGCGACAAAGACCGCCTCCGTGTCCGGAAGCGACTCAACAAGGGCCAGCCCGGCCTCCTGCCCCAGGCAGAAGCACACGGTGCTCAGCGCGTCCGCGTCGGCAGAAGGCCCTGTCAGGATCGTCACCTGCGACAGCCCCGACTGACAGGGGTACCCTGTTGCCGGGTCGAGGATGTGGTAGTAGAAGTTTCCGTTCTCGTCCGTGAACTGCCGCTCATAGTTGCCACTGGACACGACGCTTATGTCGGGGGATCGCACCGTCGCCAGATATTCGTCGCTCTGTGCGAACGGTCTGCGGATCCCGATGGCAAAGGGCTCCCCGCAGGTGATTTGTCCGTCCTGCTGCGTGCCGCCTGACTTGCCGCCGAACACGAGCACGTTGCCGCCAAGGTTGATGACAGCCCGGCGGATGTCCTTCTCCAGGAGGTCTTCCTTCAAGCGGTCCGCGATGTAGCCCTTGGCGACGGCGCCGAGATCAAGGACATATCCTTCCGGCATGGTGACGGTGCGGTCGGCTTCCGGGTCAGACGGATCTTTCGGGCTCACATAGACTTTCGAGTCGTCCACGAATGCGAGAGCGGCCCTGATGTCTGCGTCGTCCGGGACCGTCGGGGCATCGGACGTGAAATCCCACAGCTGGCTCACCTTTCCAATGCTGACCGCGAAGGTGCCGCCGGACAGCGAGGAGTAGTCGAGTGCTGTCTGCAGACAGTCGGCAAGCTGCCACGGGACGGTATCTGTCAGCCCGGCATTCAGCTTCCAGAGGGCGCTGCCCTCTCTCTGCATGGAGAAGATGTTCTCGCAGGCCTCGCAGTCCGAGATGACTTCCCGCACGGCTTCCCGCGTCTTCTGCCCGGAATAGTCGTTATCAAGCGTCTCGTAGGCGGAGACGGAGATGATGGTGTCAAGCGCAAAGGCCTGCTCCGTAATTGGCGAGGACAGCGTCCGGCGGCAGCCGCCAAGAAAAGCGGAGGCAGAGATGATCAGCGCCGCGGCGGCTGCCCGTCGTCTTCTCCGCATGCCGGATCCTGCTCTGTCATGAAGAAATGATATATGTATTCGCATGCTGCGGGTTCCCTCTGTCAGCTTTTGTCAATTCCCTGCTAAGTATAAGCCGCAGCCTGTGCTATAATCAACGAAATGACAAATGATTCTAAGGAAGGACTTTCATCAGATGAGGAAGAAAAGCATTCTGGCGGCTGCAGCCGCGCTGATTCTTGCCGCGCCGCTGGCAGCCTGCGGAAACCGTTCCGGTGCGGAGACGACTGCTGCAGCGGCATCGGCTGCCTCCGCGAGTACCGCAGCAGCTGAGCCGATCGTGGCGCCTGACGCGGTCACGGCGGACACGGACACGTCAAACCGGGAGCTGGAGGCCTCGGAGTATGACAGTTTCTACCATATGACGGCGGCTGTCTACAGGAAATATCTGACGCTTCCGAATTACAAGGGCATCGCCGTGACGGTGGACCGCTCCTCGGAGAACGTGAGCGATGACACCGTGGAGGAGACCATCCAGTCGATGTTGCAGGATTCTGCCGAGTCAGTTGATGTAACGGCAGACGGTGTGACACAGAGCGGTGACACCATCACGCTGGATTATCAGGGACTGCGTGACGGCGTGGCATTTGACGGCGGCACGGCCACCGATCAGACCTACACCATCGGCTCCGGCAAGTTCATCTCAGACCTTGACACGGGGCTCATCGGCCTCAAGGCAAACGTACAGACCGACATCCCCTGCACGTTCCCGGACGATTACTCCTCAAGCGACCTGGCAGGCAAGTCGGTCATCTTCCGGGTGACCGTCAAGAGCATCACCCGCAAGGACGTCCCGGCGCTCACCGACGAGTGGGTGCAGAAGAACGCCGCCAACTACAACTACACGCAGGAGACCACGGCCGACCAGTTCCGCCAGGCGGTGAAGGAAGAGCTTGTCTCGCAGAAGGTCGCGTCCAACGACAGCACCAAGTTCAAGAATATTCTGGCGACCATCGCAGACGGCGTCACGCTGGATGCCTATCCGCAGAAGGAAGTGACTTCCCTCACCAACACAATGGTGAACAATGTGAAGACGCAGTATCAGAACTACGGCGCATCGAGCGGCTACACGAGCTTTGACGCCTATCTGCAGGGCATGTACGGCATGGAGGATGAGGCCGCATTTACCGAATACGCCGGCACATATGCGAAAAACTATCTGATGACCAAGATGCTTGTGACCGAGATCGCTGACGCGGAGGACATCCACGTCACGGAAGAGGAGATCAATGACCTCGGCGACAGCCTGGCGTCCTACTACGGATATGACGGGTATGACACGATCATCAATTCACTCGGCAGGGAGATGAACTGCGAGGTCGGCTATGAATATCTGTACGGCAAGGTCGAAGAAATCGTGAACAGCGCAGCTGTCGAGACGACGACCAATGGCTGAGTCAGAGTATCACACCCATGAGTTCCCGGCGTTTTTCAGGCCAGATTCCGAAATCCTGATCCTGGGTTCCTTTCCTTCCGTCAAGTCCCGCGAGGCCGGATTTTACTACGGCCACCCGCAGAACCGCTTCTGGCCGCTTCTGGCTGCCATATTCCGTGAGGAGAAGCCGGTCAGCCGGGACGAGAAGGAAGAGCTGCTCACAAGAAACCATATTGCCCTGTGGGATGCCATCGAAGCCTGCGAGATCCGCGGCAGCGCAGACGCGAGCATCCGCAGCGCAGTGCCTTCCGATATCCCGGCGCTGCTGAAGAAAACACAAGTCACAAAGATTGTAACCAACGGGAAACTGGCAGACCGGTATTACCGGAAATTCAATGAGTCCCGGACGGGGATCCGGGCGGTCTGTCTCCCATCCACGAGTCCCGCCAATGCCGCGGTGCGCTTTCCGGAACTTCTTGCAGTCTGGGGGAAGGAGCTGACTGCTCCGGAATCCGCACAGACAACAGCTTCCGGTCCGATTCGTGAGGCCAGGGCGCTTTCCGGCCTGCTCCGCGTGCATCTGACCTTCACGGGGCGCGTGCAGCATGTGGGATTCCGCGTGACGGCATTTGACACGGCGAGAAAACTGGGGCTCACCGGTTGGGTGAGGAACTGCCCGAGGCCGGATATGACCGAGGCGGAAGTCCAGGGACTTCCCGGGCAGGTGGAGGACTTCGTCAGGAAGATGCAGGAAGTGCCGCGCTTCGCGGTCCGCCATGTGGCCCGGTACGACTGCCCGGTGAAAGAAGACGAGACATATTTTTCTATACGCTGAATCACGCTCCGGCACTGGACGTATCACTCACAATCTGGGAAAACCGTTTCCCTGTCAGCTCTTGACGGGGTGAGTGCCGCTGCTGTATGATTCCAATCGTAAATTTAATAGAGGTTTTGTCCCTTATTTCGAGTGGTGGAGATACATAGGATCTGTGAAGCCCGGCAACCCGCGCCAGCATCTTACAGGACGCGAAGGTGCCAAACCTGAGCGAACAACCGTTTCCCAAGATGGTTCGAGCAATAAGAGGACGCAAATCGACTGATTTGGGTCCTTTCTGGCTGTCAATCCGGAAGGACCTTTTTCTATCCTTAAAAATGCGGACAAGATCGACTGAAGTTAAAAGGAGATAAGCAAATGGAGAAAAGACTGTTCACATCCGAGTCCGTTACCGAAGGACATCCGGACAAGGTCTGCGACGCGATTTCCGACGCGATCCTGGATGCCTGCATGGCGCAGGATCCGATGAGCCGTGTCGCATGCGAGACAGCTGCCTGCACCGGTTTCGTCCTGGTCACGGGTGAGATCACGACCAAGGCCAAGGTTGATTATCAGGCGATCGCCCGCCAGACGATCAACGAGATCGGCTACACGAACTCGGAGATCGGCTTTGATGGAAACACCTGCGCTGTATTTGTCGCCATCGACCAGCAGTCCCCGGATATCGCCATGGGTGTTGACAATTCTCTGGAGACAAAGGCTGACCTGCGCGCTCTCGAGAAGAACATGACCGACGAAGAGATCGGCCAGATTGGCGCCGGCGACCAGGGCATGATGTTCGGTTTCGCGACCAACGAGACACCAGAGTACATGCCGTATCCGATCAGCCTGGCGCACAAGCTCTGCCGCCAGCTGACCAAAGTCCGCAAGGACGGCACCCTCAGCTACCTCCGCCCGGACGGCAAGTCCCAGGTCTCTGTCGAGTACGACGAGAACGGTAAGCCGAGCCGGCTCGAGGCGGTTGTCATCTCCACACAGCATGATCCGGATGTAACCCAGGAGCAGATTCACAAGGACATCCGCAAGTATGTGTTTGATCCGGTTCTTCCGAAGGAACTGATTGATGAGAAGACAAAGTTCTATGTAAATCCGACCGGCCGTTTTGTAATCGGCGGCCCGCACGGCGACGCAGGTCTCACCGGCCGCAAGATCATCGTCGACACCTACGGCGGCTACGCCCGTCACGGCGGCGGTGCGTTCTCC
>OCTW011329706.1_pt1 | contig 29565 bp, 26 predicted proteins | sample 1539671 | NCBI WGS metagenome assembly OCTW01 (sample SAMN02144230, study PRJEB22623) | gut metagenome | biome: sheep rumen | host: Ovis aries | place: New Zealand | reverse complement strand
TGCCTACCGAGGACGACGGCACGCAGGATCTCCGACTGATGACCGAACTTATTAAGAACCTCCCCGACGTGCCCGTGTTCGTACGCACCACCATTCTGCCTGGCACCAGTGACCGTCTCTCCAAGGAGACCGGCCACCAGGTGTGCTATATGCCTGAGTTCCTCACTGAGCGCACCTTCATCGAGGACTTCAAGAAGCAGACAATGGTCTTCACCGGCGCACACGAACTGCTCACCAAGATTTTTGTAGGCAAAAAGTTCACCGTGATGACTCCACTGGAGGCCGAACTGACCAAGTATATGCACAACGTCTTTGGTGCCTATAAGGTGACCTACTTCAACGCCTGCCGTGAATACTGCGAGCAGATGGGAGCCGACTGGCGCAAGGTGCACACCGGCATCCTCCTCTCCGGCTACATCAACGACACCCACACCTATGTTCCCGGTCCCGACGGCAAGTTCGGCTATGGTGGCAAGTGTTTCCCCAAGGATGTCAATGCCTTTGCCAAGATGACCGAGGGTACGCCTCTTGGAACCCTGTTGGAGCACCTGCACGAACTGAATGTGCATTTCCGTGGGGTGGAGGAGCATATTTAAATCAAAATTCATAGCTCAAGCGGTTATTAGTAGCTATTAGATTGATGTCATACCATATTTTTGGTTGTCAGGACGTGTCCTTTTTTCAATACTTCCTGGGATGTGTGAGCATTGTTAACTTGTTTAACCAATTCAATAATATGATTGATATGAAAAAATTTTTGTTAAGGTGGACGGGAGCAAACCTGGACGGGTCCAAACACAGAAATATCGTGTGATAGATTTCTAATAGTGAACATAATAGGATGCTTCGTAGTGGGTTCGAATCCCACCCGTCCACAAATAAAAGATAATAATGAGCGACATTAATTATACCACTAGAATAGATAATCTTAAGACCAGGTATAATCCCGATAAGGTGCAATTGTTTGAGAATAGGACATTTAGTGAGACGTTAGGACTTTCAGCAGAGTCGCAAAAGTATGTAAGGATGGCAATGATGGAAGTTGATGAAGACTATACGCGAAAAACGAAAGAGGCTGGCGAGGCCGCTAAAAATCACCTCAAGAAAGAGCTTCAGGGCGTAGAATACCGATATCAAGGATCCGTTATGACAAATACCCATATTCGCGGTGCCAGTGACATTGATCTGCTTGTTCTGTGTACGAAATTCAGTCATACGGATATTGATAGGGTGCGGAGAGAATTGAACGACGTTCAGAACCATTCTTATACAGAACTATCCCATCTTCGTGCATTTAGCAACCGTTTTTCCTTGTATACGGGAAATACAAACGAAGACTTGAAACAGCTAAGAAATGATATAGAACGTATCATGCAAAGCCATTACATTAAATGTGATATATCTAAACCAAAGTCTGTAAAAATAACCAACCAAAATCTACATAGAGATGTGGATGTGGTGACATCGTGTTGGTACGATACTTACTATTACGTTTTACATGGTGAAGATGAACGAAATCGTGCGATAAGCATTTATAACAAAGAAACGAATACAGATAAAGGTCCTGATTATCCTTTTCTTGGAATTTCCAGAATCGACGAACGAAGTGCAGAAACGCAAGGACGTTTGAAGAGAATGATTCGTTTCTTGAAAAACGTAAGGTCAGATTCTGACAAGGACATCGATTTGACCAGTTTTGAGATCAATGCAATCTGCTATAGTATTGATGTCAGCGAATATCGATATAAAGAATACAGGGAACTCGTATATTTGCTCTGGCAGGTCATGTACCATCTGATTAAAGATGGTACAGCATCCCAATTAAAATCGGTAGTAGGTGATGAGTATGTATTTACGACGCAGAAGAAAATAGAGTCTTTGAAACTTCTTGAAGATGAGGTGTGGAAAATTTACAACGATAATTAGTGAGAAATATGAGGCCAAGGATTTTTATTGGTTCTTCAACAGAAGGACTATATGCAGCAGAGTATGTAAAAGACTATTTTAGTGTAGACTATGATTGTGTGGTATGGAATGACAATGTGTTTAAGTATAATAATAGCTTTCTTGAAACACTTCTCAACTCTGCGAGTCTTTTTGATTTTGGATTCTTAATTTTTACGAAGGACGATTTGGCAATAGTGCGTGATGAGGCATTCGAAGAAGCTCGAGATAATGTTATATTTGAATATGGTCTATTTCTCGGTAGATTAGGTGTTGAACGTGCTTTTATTCTTGCAGAAGAAGGAGTAAAGATACCGAGTGATTTTTTAGGTATAACTTTGGCGCAGATCCCGACATCAGATGGTTTAGGAGGGGAAAAAGTAGTGATGCCTGATAAGATGGATGCAGAGCTTGCAAAACTGAAGAAATTAATTGATGACTATGTGCGACTTGGTCACTTAGGACTGTTGCCCTCAACGGTTATTGCTATATCGTATTATGAGAATTTTGTAAAACTTGTATCCGATTGGATTAACGATAATATAGGTGCAATACCTTGTGGTGAGAAAAAATTTGCTACAGCAAAACTAAAGATAGTTATTCCGTCTGATTTGGATGCTGATATAAAAAAACGAGCTTCTATATATTATCGCAAACAAGGTCTGTCTGATTCTGCTATCAATAGCAAAGGGCGTAATTATCCTGTACATTTTGCGGATAAAGTCGAGGGCGACGAGATGGTCATTTATGATATGCCTACGATTCTGAATGGTATAGATAAGGCTATAGATATGTATTTTCGCACGGGCCACATAGGAAAGTCGGAAGAACAACAATTTGCTGAAGAACGTGAAATGGGTAATTTTGAGCGAGTGCTACGTTTACTTATTCAGCAAGATGCCTTCTGCCGTGATTGTGTGGAGATAATAGAAGAATAAATCTATGAAATGTAACACGTGTTTTGATGCCTAAAGCCACGTTACTGTTATAATCTTCAAATAGGATATGCGTATTTGAACACAAAAAAAATGAACAGATGTATCCTATACGTAAGTTAGATAGAAATATAAACCACATCCTGCAAGATATTATCAGTGCAGATATTGAAGGAAACGTTAACAAGGGTCTTCATAATCAGATATGCTTTATTGATGAGGGTGAACATATCTCAGATGTTGCCGAGATAGTGAAGAACCCTATCGATGGCACCTGTCAAGTACGGCTCTCCGAGGCCTTCTGTCAGTTTTTCTGGTTTATCAGCGACATCTGCTTAAAGGAGATAGATTTAAGCATCATCAAGGATGAGTGTGCTAAAGTGAATGGAACCCTTGACCAATACAAGCAAGAGGTTGAGACTATCCTTCAGAACCCTATGCGCTATTTCTGGCTGCTTTTACAGCAACATCCTGGACTAAATTCGTCACAGTACATCGACTACCTGCGCCTCTCTATGCAACTGCTCGATCCCAAACAGCACAAAGCAAATCAGCAGCATGAATTTCAAATGGCTATTAGCATCCTTGATAAGAGTCAGACAATAAACCATGCAGCCATAAGTAAAACCAACATAGACGGCTTGTACGAGCAAAAGGTCAACTCAGTATATTGTTTTGGAATTACTTTCATACTCCTTCATGAACTTTCTCATTTTTCTTTGGGACACATGAACAAGCTCATAGAAGAGCGAGATGATGAGGTTAATGCTGATCTGTCTGCTTTTTGGAGTATTTATAGTGACATTAACGACACCCGACGCTTTTCTGCCAATATAGGTATCCTTTGTATGCTGTTCTCACTACTCATGCTCAATCCTACTATGGCAGAAGACGGTATACACCCTCGTGAGGACAAACGCATCTTTGGAATTTACGATAACATAAAGGGTGAAAACCCTAAGTACACGGTACTCCTTGTCCGTCTTTTCAAAATTTGGGCGGATATATATGGACTAACGGACTTTCCGTTGGTGAAAGACGACAGCGAAAGTAGTTTGCAGATTATCAGAGATTACCTTAATAATAAATAGAAATGGAATTATAATGCGGTTTCCGCTCTTACGCGCAAGCGGAGCCGCGAAAGGGGCAGGAACCCTGCCCTTTCTGACGAATACAAATAAACTTGATATATGAATAAAAACATAGCAGTAGCGGGAGCGGGCTACGTGGGTATGAGTATTGCCACGTTGTTGGCACAGCACAACTATGTGACCGCAGTAGATGTTATTCCTGAGAAGGTGGATAAGATTAATAATAGAATCTCTCCTATTCAGGATGACTACATTGAGAAATATCTGGCGGAGAAGGAACTGGATCTGACCGCCACCCTTAATGGCGAGGCAGCCTACAGAGATGCCGACTTCGTAGTGATTGCAGCACCTACGAACTACGACCCCAAGAAAAACTTCTTCGATACCTCTGCAGTTGAGGCAGTAATCGATGCTGTGTTGAAGGTGAACCCCGACGCTGTGATGGTCATCAAGAGTACCATTCCCGTGGGTTACACCCGTGGTCTGTACGTGAAGTATGCCAACAAAGGCATCAGGAAATTCAACCTGCTTTTCTCACCAGAGTTCCTTCGTGAGAGCAAGGCGCTCTACGATAACCTTTATCCCAGCCGCATCATTGTTGGTATTCCAAAGATGATGAGTGATGAGTTTAAGGAGGAAAACGAGGCTATTAAGCAGATTACTGACCTCAATTGGCTCACCGAGAAGGCTCACCAGTTTGCATCCCTACTTGTTGAAGGTGCGATTGCCGCACAAGGCGCAGCCAATCTTGAACCAGGAACCAGGAACCTAGAACCGAACAAGGGCATCCCTTGTTTATTTATGGGAATGAAAGAGGCGGAGGCTGTGAAACTTTTCGCCAATACCTATCTGGCCCTACGCGTCAGCTACTTCAATGAATTGGATACCTATGCGGAAGTGAAAGGCCTCGACACTCAGGCCATCATCGAAGGGGTAGGTCTTGATCCGCGTATTGGTACACACTACAATAATCCCAGTTTCGGCTACGGCGGCTACTGTCTGCCGAAGGACACTAAGCAACTGCTTGCCAACTACGATGATGTTCCCGAAGACCTCATCCGTGCTATTGTGGAGAGCAACCGTACTCGCAAGGATTACATAGCAGATGCTATCCTCAAACGAGCCGGTTACTATGACGCTAATAGCCGTTTCGATGCCGATAAGGAGCAGAAATGCATCATCGGCGTTTTCCGTCTGACGATGAAGAGCAACAGTGATAACTTTCGCCAGAGTGCCATCCAGGGCATTATGAAGCGCATCAAGGCTAAGGGGGCGCAGGTCATTATCTATGAACCGACTTTAGAGGACGGCAGCACCTTCTTTGGAAGCGAAGTTGTGAATAACCTTGAAGAGTTCAAACAACGTAGCCAGGCTATTGTGGCTAATCGCTATGACGCTTGTTTGGATGATGTGAAGGAGAAGGTTTATACGAGAGATATTTTTAAGAGAGATTAAGATTGTTTCATTGGTTGAGTTTATGAGTTTAATTAGCAAATTTAAGTCACTCAAAAAAAAAGTGTATTATTGGTATCTGAGTACGCATAACCCCCGAAAGCTTGCCGAGCATCTTTATATGGATGCTATGGAAAAGAAAGACGGCATCAACTGGGAGCAGCCTTTAGATTTGAATGAAAAAATCAATTGGTTGAAGTTTAATACGGATACTACAAAATGGTCTGAGTTGGCAGATAAGTATGCCGTGCGAAAGTATATTGAGGGGAAGGGGTATGGACATTATTTGGTCCCCTTATTAGGAGTGTGGAATAATGCAGAAGAGATTGACTTCTCGAAACTACCAGATGCATTTGTTCTGAAAACGAATAATGGCGCAGGAACTGTGATGGTTGTTGAAGACAAGTCCCAAATTAATGAAGAAGATGTTCGTTTTCAACTAAACAAATGGCAAAAGAAACAGTTTGGACGAAAACAGGCTGAACCTCACTATTTAAGGATAAAACCATTAATCATTGCCGAGTCAATTCTTAAAGAAAATAATCCAATTTCCTCTTCCCTTATTGATTATAAAATTTGGTGCTTTGATGGAAAGGCTTTTGGGACGTGGGCTTGCTATAACAGACATCGTTTTGAGGCGGATACGGAATGGCACGATTTGGATTGGAATTACCGTCCGGAGTGGTCGGTTTTCACAGATCATTACAAAGACGGTCATGGAAGAGTTCCTAAACCAAAAAATTATGAAGCAATGATGTCTTTTGCAGAGGATTTATCGAAAGGTTTTCCGCAGGTTAGAGTTGATTTATACAATATAGATGGTCAAATATATTTCGGAGAATTGACTTTCACTTCAGCCGGAGGACATATGAACTTCTATTCAGATGAAGTTTTACTTGAAATGGGAAAATTAACAAAACTGCCAACAGACAAATGAATATAGCAATTGCACTTCCTTGTTTTAAGCGTGTTTCAACACTCAGTGAACTTTGCCAGACACTTTTGAAGGCTTATTATGATGGAGATTCAGTGTCGTTGGTGTTCTCTATTGACAATTCCGGGACAAACAATGTTGCCAATTTTGCCAAGGCATTTGAATGGCCTTATGGCCCCAAGCGTATAATTGAACATGAGACCAACATTGGGCTTCGCAATAATATTATTTCATGCGGTGATCTGACTAACGAATATGATGCTGTCATTGTCATAGAAGATGATCTTGAGGTTGCACCGTCTTTCTATCGTTTTGCCAAAGGGGCTGCGGAGTTTTATGACAATGATGACCGGATAGGGGGCGTTTCCATCTACCAATACTATATGGAGGAAATCTCACATACGCAGTTCCTTCCTATTTACGAAGGCTACGATGCCTACATTGTGCAGTGGGCTTCATCGTGGGGACAATTGTGGACCAGAAAGCAATGGCTTTCTTTTAAAGCATGGTACGAGATCCACCAAGACATCAGTTCTATACCTATTCCGATGAAAGTCCGCAATTGGAAACGTTCTTGGAAGAAATATTATATTGCTTACCTTGCTGATACTAATCGCTATTTTGTTTTTCCGTTTGTCTCTCAGATATTCAACGGGAACAAGGCAGGTGGCATTCATACCGAGTCAAGCCTTGTGGTTTCGACCTCATCTCCCTTTGATATAGTCGGAACCAAAGAATTCCGTTTCCCGAAATTTGATGACATTCTGTTTAAGTACGATGCCTATTTTCAGATAACTCCTAGAGTAATCACAGTCAATGGCAAGGACTACAAGGTGGAATTCGACCTTTACGGTCATAAAGAACAGATACAGGAGAATTATGTAATTACATCAAGAAAGTGTAATGAGGCCGATGTGATACACTCGTTCGATGCAGGTATGATACCTTTGGAGTGTAATATTCTGACGGGGAAACAGGGAAGTATTTTCCATCTGATTCCCCGGGAGGCATTTATTCCAAAGAATCAAGTTCCGCTTATCCCTGCTGTGCAGATTAGGAAAAGTATTGTATGGAAACAATACCTGCCACTTTATTTCAACAGGCTTATCGATGCCATAAAAAGACATTCTAAATAATTGCTAATGGCTTTTCTTGAAACATACGCCGATAGGATAAAACTATACACAAAAAACGCAGGAGTCTATCTCCTAGCATCGCTAATATCGTCCATATTAGCGGTTTTGGTGAACCCTTTGATGGCACTTAACCTGTCGCCGGAGGACTATGCCGTATCAACCTATTACACTTCTTTCGGCCTACTATACACACCAGTATTGGGCTTTTTTGTTACTGACTTCTATTTGCGAAAGTATTATGTATTATCGAAGGAAGCTCTGTTTCAGCTCAAAGGAAATGTCATAAAGATTTTCCTGTATTTCTCAGGAATTGTAAGCTTAGTTTGCCTGTTAGGTCTGTATGCCTTTGTCATAGGTACCCACGTGTCATTTGACTTCTGGCCTTATGCACCATTAGCCGTATTTACAAATTATGTAGGGCTTATCTACACCTTCCAGCTGGCAGAATTTAAGATTGCACGAAAAGCAAAGTCTTTCTTTTGGGCTAGTGTTATCTGGGGTGTGATAGGTGTTGTCTTGTCGCTACTTTTGGTGGTTGTTGCGAAATGGGGAGCAGTTGGCAAAATGGTCGCCACTTTCCTCGGCAGTTTCCTTCCTTTCATTTGGTGCCTAATTAAAAACAAAGAATATCTGGGAGTTAGATTCGAAAAAGAGATTTTTCGACAGATATTCCTCTATGGCTTTCCTCTTGTTCTGGCTGCTATGCTTTCTTATTTCTCGCACGGGTATGATAAGGTGCTCCTTGAGCGAGGAGGCGATATAGAAACGTTGGGTTACTATTCAGTGGCTTGTAGCATGGCTGCATATATCACGGTCTTTTCTAACGCACTCAAAAGCACATTTCAGCCTGATATGTACAAGGCCATTGCTCAGAAGAGTGTACGTCGTTCTGTTGCTGTGGGTGGTTTGGTCGTTTTGGCCGTTGGCTTGATAGTCGCTGTATTTATCATTTTCTGCCCTTGGCTGATAAAAATACTGACGGCTGGTCGCTATGTGCAGTCCACGCAGATGTGCCGGATCGTTTCGTTGTCGGTGCTTACATCTACTCTTTATTACCAAATCTCACAGTTTACCTATGGGACGGGACATTCCAAGCTGACACTCATCAACAAGATTATCGGGACAGCTATTAACATAGCGCTGATAACTTTTCTTGTACGTAACTTTGGCGCTGTCGGTGCCGCGTGGAGCACTGTCTTGGGATTTCTCGTTTTTGCCATTGGAAATCTTATTCTGCTTTTTATCGTAAGGAAAAAACTATTCTTGGATAATGGACTTAAAAATACTAAAAATCGATAGTTCGTGTACAGGATGCGGTGCTTGTGCCAATATTTGTCCAAAGCAATGTCTTCATCTAGAGCCCGACGAGGAAGGATTCTTCTTTCCCGAGTATAATGACACAAACTGTATTGAATGCGGATTGTGCGAGAAGACTTGTCATATAGTGACGCCACAATCGCACCCTTCGCCCAATCCTGACAGGTTCTTCTTGTATCGTACTAACGAGACATCGTTGCTACAGGCCTCCACTTCAGGTGGCGGGTTCACATTGTTTGCCAACTGGGTTCTTGACCAAGGTGGAGTGGTCTATGGCAGTCGCTATAATGGTGACCACGAGTGTCTCGAAGTGTTCAGCACCGACAAAACATCTTTAGCATCGCTTCGGAAGAGCAAGTATCTGGAATCTTATACGGGCAATGCCTTTTCAGAAATCAGGAAACAGTTGCAATCCGGTAGGCACGTTCTTTACTGCGGTACGCCTTGTCAAGTTAGGGGGCTGAAGCAATATCTGGACACTACTCATACGAAAACCGACTTGTTGCTGACGTTGGACTTTGCATGTCACGGTGTGCCGAGCAATGACTATTTCCGCCAGTTCAAACGTATGTTTGAGAAAGAAGGAAAAAAGGTCGTGGATGTCGACTTCCGTTATAAGGACTTCTCAAAGCCCAATATGATGTGGCACAATATGACTCTTAAATTGGAATTCTCTGATGGTTCTGAAAAGGTGTTTCCCCGCTATTATAATTATTATTATTATTATTATGAGCCGTTCCTCAACAATCTTTTCTTGAGACAGTCGTGCTACCGTTGCGACATAGCGTTACATTCAGATGCCGATGTTTCAATGGGAGATTTTTGGGGGATTAATAAGCATAGAAAGGAATTGGATGACAATAGGGGAATGTCGTTCATCAGCATCAATAATGAGCGCTACTTACCCCTTTGGGATGAACTGTCGAAAATAGGATTCTCAGAACATTTGCCCTTCGATGCAGTCGCCTACCAATACGAGGATAAACGCGACAAGAGAGCAAGGCAACTGGCTGCCAGAAATATTTTTGTAGAATCCATCAAGGAGAAAGGCTACAAGAAAGCCGTCATCGACCATTACGGCAAAATGAAGATGTTTTCTACTCTTCACGTCCGCCGTCTGAAAAATTTCATCAAGTCATTGTTAGGAAAACCGATATTATGAAGATAGGCATTTTTACATTTTTCCAAACCAACTATGGTGCAGTATTGCAGGCTTACGCATTGCAAAAGTACCTGCAGAATCTGCCGGAAACTGAGGTTGAGATTATAGATTTCACCACTCCGGAGCATCTTGAAGGGCATAAGATCTTTAAGCGGCAGTCTATTAAGAATCCCGTCGCTGCAATTACCTACTATTTCTTCACCTTGATTCATTATCGTCAGTTGAAGCGTAGGGTTACACGAACGTGGAATTTCAAAAACAAGTATTTCAAATTCTCACAGCGTTACTCTTCGATGAAAGATGCATTAGAGAATCATCCCAAGGAAGATATTTATATTACAGGTAGCGACCAGGTGTTTAATCCTAATGGCAAGTATGTTCCGCTCTATTATTTGGACTTTGACAAGGGGAATGGGAAAAAAGTGGCGTATGCTCCGAGCTTTGGCATCTCCAAGTTCGATGATTCAATAACACACAGGATAGAAAGTTATGTCAAAGATTTTGACTATCTGAGTTGTCGGGAACCTGCTGGGGCAGAATACCTAGGTTCTATTGTTGGTCACGACGTACCGGTTGTGGTGGATCCGGTTTTGCTTCATAATGCGGATGAGTGGGGCAAGGTGGCTGTAAACCCAGATATGAAAGGCAACTATATCTTTATCTACGACTTGAATGGTGCAGGAAGTCTTATTAAGTTGGCAAAGAAAATACAGAAAGAAACGAAACTGCCCATTGTATGCTTAACGAGAAATCGTCTCAAGGTTTACCCTGTTAATAAACAGATATACGATGCCGGTCCTGCAGAATTTGTAGGGTGGATTAAAAATGCCAGTTATGTGGTGACCGATTCCTTTCACGGAACGGTATTCTCATTGATATTCAGCAAACAGTTCTTTACGTTTATAGCACTCGAAAAAACATCCTCTCGCATTAGAAGTATATTAGACAAAGTTGGCCAGGAGAACCGTATGATTACCAAAGACAATCTTAGCGATTTCGACTTCACTTTATATGGCAAAAATAACAATACTGATTTACGAAAGCTTTCATTAACCTCTAAACATTTTATTCATAGTTTTTATGAAGAATAGAACTATAACATATGACTTTTTAACCATTTTAATTATGGGCTTGTTCTGTTTTTATACATACAGTTCAATGCGTTCACTTGGTTTTGATGACAGAATAGAAAGTTCTCGTGGTATTATTTCTCTTGCAGTTGTTGTCATCTCATTATTAATGCTTTTCATATCTCGCCCCAAAGGCCAATCACGTTTTGCCAAATTGTGGTGGGCGTGGATGGTGTGGTTGCTGCTTGACTTCTTCGTTCTAGGATTAAGAGGTCAAGGTTTGGCAAATATTTTTTTCGTAATTTTTGCCCCAATGACTTTTTTATTTTTTTATACGGCAAGTTGCAACTCTGAGAAGACGACACGAATCGCCACTATTGGTTTCTTAATCCTGTTTGTCATCGCTTTTTACCAGACTATTATTTACTTAAACTATATTCGTATGGTTGAATTTGGGGAAGAGATAGGCATATCAAACCTTGTATATTGGTGTTTGTGTGCTGTTCCATTTGTTTTTCTCATTAAAAACAAAAGGATTATGTTTGCTTTTCTTGTAGCTATGACTGTCATTATACTTCTAACAGGTAAAAGATCTGCCAATATTTGCCTATTGTTAATATTAATTTCCATATTATTTAATTTTAGAAGGCAGGGAGGCAGTTCCAGAAATACCATCTTTATAATTATAGGAGGCATTGCACTTTTCTTTATAGTTGATCACTACTTTTCTTACGCTGTTGAGGGAGTTATAGGGCGAATGCGCACGATAGAAGAAACTCAAGGTTCAGGAAGAATACCATTGTATCAAGATGTTTTAAGAGTAATTGAAACAAATACGTTTTTTGATTGGATATTTGGGCGTGGTTTTGGTTCAATCTTGATAACTAAACACACGAATGCTCATAACGATGCTTTGCAGATGCTCTTTGAATATGGACTCATAGGCTTATTTTTTTACCTGCTCATTCTATGGAATGCCATTAGGTCGACCTTAAGTTTATACAAGCATCATTCTGTATATTATATGGGCTATTTAGTTTCCTTGATTATTTTCGTAGTCCTAGGATTGGTTAGCAACTTGGTCGTATTTTATTCCTATTTTGCTTTTATTTGTGCGTATTGGGGCATTGCAGAATATGAAATATCGCAGTATAAACGTCTTAAGAGCTAAAGAATGGATAGGATTATAATCTTGGCGTCTGCCTACAAACCCAACACAGCCCCAACCAACCGTCTTCTTTCATTCTTGAAAGGCCTTGACGAATTGGGCGTGGGCATAGAGCTTGTATTCATCTACCCGAATGATAAACATTCCAAGCTGGACACAGACGCGTACAAGAACGTAAAAGTGACCTATCTGTGGGAAGGACGACGCAGCCATAGCAAGTTGATGAAATACCTTCGCTCGTTTGTGGATGCCGCACGTTATGCCAAAAAGATACAGTCAAAGAGTCAGGTACTTCTGGTAGGAGCCAGCGAATACCTGCCCTTTTTCGCCAAGAGGAAAGACTTGTCGGTGTATCAAGAGCGCACCGAGCACTACGATGTTGTGAAACTGCGCCCCGGCTTCTTACAACGCCGCTATATGCGGTCGATAGCGCAGCTGGAAGGAGTGTTTGTCATATCAACAGCCTTGCAGGAAGCCTATAGGGCTGCTGGAGCAAAAGATGTGAAGATACTGAATATGACAGTGGATGCCAACCGCTTTGCCAATCTGAAGAAGGCCACCAACGAAACGTATATAGCCTACTGCGGTACAGCTTCCAACAATAAAGACGGCGTTGATGACCTCATCAAGGCTTTTGCGATAGTGGTCAAAACACATCCGGACGTGAAGCTAAAGATAATGGGGAAGGCCCCGTCGAAAGATGACGAGTCGGGAAACCTGAAACTAGTGGAAAGTCTGGGAATAAATGACAGCGTAGATTTTACGGGCATCATACCGGCAGCGGAAATGCCACAAATGCTCAAGAATGCCACTGTCGTAGCTCTTGCCCGTCCGGACAGTCTTCAGGCACAGTGCGGCTTCCCTACGAAACTTGGCGAATACCTGCTGTCGGAGAATCCTGTGGTAGTAACAAAGGTTGGGGATATTCCGCTCTTCCTGAAGGATGGCGAGACGGCACTGCTCTCCCAAGACCGCGACCCGGAAGAATTTGCTTCAAAACTACTCTGGGCATTGGATAACCCGAAAGAGGCGGCTGAGATAGGGCATAGAGGTGCGCAGGTGGCAATGAAAGCGTTTAACTATCGGACAGAGGCGGAGAAGATTGTCCGAACCATATTCAAAGACTGAAATGAAAATATTGATTACAGGCGATTTCTGTCCACAGGACAGAGTTGCATCGCTGTTGGAAAATAACGGTACGGGCATTTTCGATGCTGGCGTTATGCAATGGATAGAAAATGCGGACTATGCCGTCACGAACTTCGAGTGTGCCGTGGCTGATGCTTCGGATGGCGGTATCCCCAAATGCGGTCCACACCTTCGCTGCTCAGACAAGGCAATACGTTTCCTGAAGGATAGCGGCTTCGACTGTGTCACTCTGGCAAACAACCATTTCCGTGATTATGGTGATGCCGGGGTAAAGAAGACCATAGAGGCATTGAAGAGTTGTAGTATCGACTATGTGGGGGGCGGCAGTAATATAGAGGAAGCGACGCGCGTACTCTATAAAACCATCGGCGGGGTAAGCTTTGCCATTATCAACGTGTGTGAGAATGAGTTTTCCATTGCCAGTGAAGCACGGGGGGGATCCGCTTCTTTGGATGTGATAGATGTTTGTCACAGGATTCAAACTGCCAAAGAAAAATCCAGATATGTGATTGTGATTGTCCACGGTGGACACGAGCACTTCCAGTACCCCAGTCCGAGGATGAAGAAATGGTACAGGTACTTTGTTGAGAATGGTGCCGATGCCGTGGTGAATCATCATCAGCATTGCTATAGCGGTTATGAGGAGTATTGCGGAAAGCCCATATTCTATGGACTTGGCAATTTCTGTTTTGATCACCCTAAGAAACGCGGTGGTATATGGAACGAAGGCTATATGATATTGCTTGAGATTAAAGAAATAGGAATCTACTATGAATTGATACCTTATCGCCAGTGTGACAAGACACCCTCAGTGGATTTGATGGTTGGCGAGCAGAAGCAGACCTTTGAGCAAATGGTGAAAGCCATCAGCGACACTATTGCCGATGACCGCCTTCTGGATGAGAAGTATACAGAATTTCTGAAAAACAAAATGGACAGGATGCTTTGCCCGTTTACGCCTTATATGAACGAGTACGCCCGCGTAGCGGCCGGCCGTCATTATCTGCCCTATCTGATTCCCCAAAAGAAGCTGGCACAGATGCTGGACTTCATCGCCTGTGAAGCACAGAGGGACGTATTGATTGCCGGGATGCAGAGTCACTTAGAGAAGTAAAGATATGCGGTATTTGCGTGTAATACTAACTTTAGTGGCTTTGATGTCACTCGTCGGTTGTTATGCTTTGCGAAATTCCGCAGCCAGGGCACATACAGTGTCGCCACTTTCATTTGGACTTGCCAAAGCCAAAACGGGAGAAGAACGATACGATGTTCTCTATAGAACGCATTGCTACGCCAAGGAGCGGGGACTTCAGGTGTCATACGATGGTATAGGAGAGATTAGGCTATCAGTTCCGAAAGGTGCCAAATCCATACCATTGACAGACTATACGGATTTTAAGGGGACAACCTTCATACTTCAGAATTATTCGCAGAAGATGTATGTCTTTGAGTTAGTTCAGCAGCAGCCAACCAAGATACAAGTTGCAGCCTCAGACATTGACAGGGGGGATTTCAGGAAATACGCGCCGCTGAGCAAGGGAAGAAAAGTGCTTGTTGTCAAAGACAAGAATCCCTGGGTGGCAGAGCGCAAGGGATATGGCCAGCCGATGATTCGCAACGATATCCTTTACGTAGAGAAAGGAAAAGCATTAAACTCCGTAGTTTTTGGCTATAATAACAAGGCATCGAACCCCAGCTGCGAATACTTCGAATGTAAGGAAGGCCACAGGGTAATCAAAAACGCGAAGTTCTATCGCGATGCGTCATCGACGGCAGTCCCTTACTGCATAAAGGTGAACTATGCGAATGACCTTCTGATAGAGAACGTGGAAGTGCATACCGAGCCCAACGATTTGTCAGCCGACCACGCCCTTCACGTATTGAACAGCGTGAATGTGGTTTTTAAGGATGTGCTGATAGACAAAACATTCTCCCAGCTGAAGCAATCGGGTTATGGAATCGCCCTTCATAACCTGTGGAACTGTGAGTTTGAGAATCTGACCGGCTATGGCAACTGGGGCGTGTTCGGTTCGAACAATCTAAGCAACATCAGATTCAAGGATTGCAGCATCAACCGCTTCGACATTCATTGCTACGGGAAGGATATCTATTTCCGTTCCTGCAAGTTCTTTGATCTGTACAATCAGTTCTCGTCGATGGCAGGCATTGTGTACTTTGAGGACTGTGAGTTTACAAATTTTACCCCAGTGCTGATAGAGTCTTCATACAATGCCTTCACGGCATTTACTGTGGAAATGGTGAATTGTACATTCAACACGACGGCTTCCAAGAACTATATGATTGAAGCTGGTCGGTTTGACGAAGAACGTAATACCAGGCCGGAACTGCTCAGACGGTATTGGCCCCGACTGAAGGTCGTTAATCTGACTGTGAATTGTCCACAGGATGTGAAGTCATTCTACTTCTACAGGGGAAGGGCGCCTAATGAGAATGGCGTTTTTATTGACGATATTGATGATGTTGCCGTCGATGGTCTGACGATTAATAATGAAAAAGGTCAGAGCGTGAACCTGTATATGTCCAAGTATAAAGTGAAGACGAGGAGAAGAGGGGCTGTTGCGATGGAGGGCTTGCGGTTTGCAGGCGAGACCAAAGCCACAGGGGTTACATCAAAGAGAATTATTGATAATATAACGAGAACAGAATAATATGGCGAATAAAGTTGGGAAAGCACTTACGCATCCAAGGGACTTGCTGGTGTATGCGATGAACAGGTTGCATATAGGCAAGTCGATGAGTGACGAGAATTACTTGAAAATGATATACCGCATCAAGTTCGGGAAAAAACTCGATCTGGAGCATCCGGTCACTTTCAACGAAAAGTTGCAGTGGCTGAAACTCCACGACCACAACCCCCTTTACCCGACAATGGTGGACAAGATAACTGCCAAGGATTATGTGGCTTCCATCATCGGGAGTGAATATATCATCCCTACGTTGAAAGTGTACGGGGGGGTGGATGACATTCGGCTTGAGGAGTTGCCCAACCAGTTTGTACTCAAGACAAACCACAGTGGCGGCAATTCTGGTGTTGTCATCTGCTCGGACAAGAAAAAATTTGATTTGGATGCAGCAAAGAAGAAGTTGCAGCATTCGCTGGAATCAGATATGTTCTCGCATTCGCGGGAATGGCCATATACGCAGATTAAACCGCAGGTCTTTGCTGAGAAGTTTATGACGGAGGGGAGCGGAGCACCGGACGAATACAAGGTACATAATTTCAACGGTGTGTCAAATAACCTTTTATCGGAAGAGTCGCCAGTTGACAGAGGACTGGCAGACTATAAGTTTTTCTGTTTCAATGGTGTCGTGAGGGCTTTGTTCATTGGGACGGAGAGAAACACAGGTGATGTGAAATTTGATTTTTACGATGCAGACTTCAACCATCTGGATTTGGTTCAAACACACCCGATGTCAGGCCGGGAATTGGAAAAACCAGAGAACTTTGAAAAGATGAAAGAAATAGCCGGGAAATTGTCGAAGGGCTTGTCACACGTAAGGGTGGACCTCTACAATATCTCGGGCAAGATTTATTTTGGCGAGTTGACATTCTATCATCACGGAGGGTTTTATCCCTTCCATCCTGATAAGTGGGACAAGATATTTGGCGACTGGCTTCAATTACCCAAAGGATGCAACGAAAACTGATATTTATTGGCCCTACGGCTACCGGTCATCAGCCCGCAAGCGGCGGAACGATGAAGAACCGGCTGTTCCTGCAGCGTTTCTCGTCGCTGTTTGAAAAGATTGTTGTTGTAGATACTGAAAAATGGCGTAAGAACCCGTTTGTGATTTTCAAGCTGGTTTTCACGTTGGCATTTGTAAGAAATGCAAAAGTCGTGGTATCTTGCGAGGCGATGGCTCCTAAAGTTATCAAGTTCCTATATTTTTGCAGACTGCAAAAGGACGTTATCTATTGGGTGATAGGCTGTGATGTGGTAAGACGTGTTGGAGAGAGGGAGTTAAATCCAAAGCATTTTGCTTATTTGAAAAGCATTGTTGTACAAAGCCCGAAGATGGTAGAGACTCTGAATAGTGTAGGACTGCACAATGCCATCTATGTCCCGAACTCAAAACCAGTATTTGTTCTCCCAGACGTGGAACATTCGGATGACGTGACAAGATTTGTATTTGTGGCGAGAATTATTCCTGAAAAGGGCTGCGACCTGATTCTTAACTGTGTAGAAAGATTGAATGCAGAAGGGCTTGGAGAAAAGCTCTCTGTGGATTTCTACGGCAAGATAGGGCCGGGATATGATTTTGAGAGCAGGGTTTCTGTTATTGGTAACGTAAGCTATCAATCTGTGTTGAACCTGCTGGACAGAGCTGGATATGAGGAGATGAGCCATTATGACGTGTTTCTTTTCCCGACATATTATAAGGGTGAAGGCTTCCCCGGAAGTGTGATTGATGCTTATATTGCAGGCCTGCCCATCATCGCTTCTGACTGGCATTTCAACAAGGATGTCATTAAGGATGGCGAAACTGGTTTCATCATTCCCCCGCAGGACGAAGAGGCCTTATACAATTCAATGCTTTCTCTAATAAGAGATAAGAGTGTCTTGCGGCAGATGAGAAGCAACTGCTTGCAAGAGGCAAAACGATATGATGTAAATAATGTGTTGAATGAAAATGTCCTCAGGAAAGTAGGCTTAATATGGTAAAACATTTTCAAAGATGACAATGATAACAGTAATAACACCAACGTACAAACGTCACCAGTATCTGAAGAACGCCATTGACTCCGTGCTGGCGCAGACCTACACGGACTTTGAACAGATAGTGGTGGATGATAACCCTGCCGACTCACCAGCAAGGGAACCGCGAATTACGATGTTTGGGATTTATTAACATACCAAATACTTTCTATGTTGGAAAAATGTCGTAATTTTGCAGCGGAATTCCAATGGCAACTTATATGGCTGATCAAGGAATAAATAAATCGCAATTGCCTGATTTAAAGGCAATAGACTTCTTCTGCGGAGGGGGTGGCATGACGTGTGGCCTGCGCCTGTCTGGCATCAAAGTCGTGGCGGGAGTGGATTTTGATGCCAGTGTTGGGAAAACATACGAAGCCAATAACCCCGGAAGCATATTCATCCATTCGGACATAAAGCGTTTGCGCAGCAACTTTTTTGAACGCCATTTCGCCATATCGCGTAATGATGACCATCTGATTTTGGTCGGCTGCAGCCCTTGTCAGTTTTATAGTATTATCAATACAGACCATTCGAAGGCTGAGAAATCAAAGAACTTATTGAACAGTTTCGCCAGGTTTGTTGACTACTACAGGCCCGGTTATGTGCTGGTGGAAAATGTGCCAGGCATTGTGACTAACAAAGAGAGCATACTACCTGCATTCTTGAAAAAGTTGAAGCAGATGGGATATGCGAACTGCGTTTACAAGATTGTGGATATGAGCCAGTATGGTGTTCCGCAAAGCAGGAAACGCTTCTCGCTGATTGCTTCCCGCCTTTCAAAGCCTGTGTCGCTACCTATACCCGACAGCCACATTGCAGTTCTCGGGGATTTCCTTGGCGAGAGCAATGGTTTCCCCAAAATTCCGGCTGGGCATAAGGATAAGACATCCTTTGAACACACTTGTGCCGGACTTAGCGAAAAAAGCATCCAGCGACTGCGGCTCACCCCGCACGATGGCGGAAGCCGCTTGGCCTGGGCACACTTGCCGGAACTTCAGCTAAAGTGTTATGAGGGGAAGGATGACTGCTTCAACGATAATTATGGACGGATGTGGTGGCAGCGTCCGGCTCCAACAATCACCACCCGGTTTTATGGCGTATCGAACGGACGTTTCGCACATCCAGAGGAAGACCGCGCCATCTCCATCCGAGAAGGAGCAACACTGCAAACATTTCCGAAAGACTATGTGTTCTTAACAGACAGTATGGCTGGGGCAGCACGTATGATTGGCAATGCTGTGCCTTGTGAGTATGCTCGTCGTTTGGGCGAAAAAATATTAAGTTTGGCAGGTTATGGCACAGTTTAAAACAAGGGCAAGGGCACTGGACTTGCTGGGTCGCCAGCAGATAGCAGGCATTCCAACAGCTATCAACGAGCTAATAAAGAATGCCTATGATGCCTATGCTGATCATTTTGAAGCCGATTTCCTGCGAACGGAAGGCTTGTTGCTGATTAGGGATGACGGAATGGGTATGACGCGGGAAGAGTTCGAAAACCGCTGGCTCACTTTGGGAACAGAGAGTAAGTTGCAGAAGTCGTCACTGCCGCCGCGAGATCCGAATAAAGCAGTAAGGCCCGTGACAGGCGAGAAGGGCATCGGCAGACTGGCCATTGCCTCCATTGGCAGACAACTTCTTGTACTGACCAAGTCGAAGCAGGGCGAGTCGTCACCCTTGGTCGTGGCGTATATCAACTGGGAACTTTTTGAGTTGCCGGGACTGAACATCGAAGATATCGTCATCCCTGTTCAAGAATATGATAATATTCCTACAAATGAGGATATACAAGTTTTGAAGAATGGTGTGGTTGATTCACTCCGGGTGTTGCAACAAGAGGGACGTATAGATGCCGAAACGCTGGGAAGAATAACTGATGAGATAAACGTCTTTGATGTCAACCCATCCAAACTGAATGAAGAGTTGCCAAGAATTGGCCAGCCTTTACAGCAGGGTGGCACTCAGTTTTACGTGGGGGAAGTGGAAGATTCGCTTTATGCTGACATCGACGGTGAGGCGGGAGAGAAATCGGCCACCAAGATGGAGAAGATGCTGCTGGGATTTCAAAATACGATGACTCCTGACCATCCCGAATCACTGATAGATGTCACTTTCCGCGACCATCGGGCGGATGATGGTACGTATGTCAACATCATTGACAATCAAGAATTCTTTACCCCAGAGGAATTCGAGATGGCCGACCATCATATCATAGGAACATTTGACAGATACGGGCAGTTTGAAGGGACTGTGAAAATCTATGGCGACAAGACCTACCATCATCGTGTTAATTGGCGTGACAATCATTATCGTGAAACGGCCTGTGGACCTTTCAATATCCAGTTGGCGTATGTGCAAGGAGAAATAAAAAGTACGCGTATCGGTGTGGAGGACTATGCTGTCATCAAGGCAAAAACCGACAGGATTGGCGGTCTGTACATCTACAGAAACAATATCAGGGTTCTGCCGTATGGTGATACGGACTATGATTTCCTGAACCTGGAGAAAAGCCGCAGCAAGCGCTTCTCGTCGGCCTTTTTCACGTTCCGCCGTATCTTTGGCGCAGTGGAAATCAGCGATACCGAGCATAGCGGTCTTGTGGAGAAAGCGGGGCGTGAGGGATTTATAGAGAATAAAGCCTACAGGGAGTTCCAGTCTATCCTGAAAAACTTTTTTACGCAACTGGCCGCAGACTTCTTCGACGACAAGGGATCAACCCCGCAGTCGGAGTATTACAATGAAAAAAAGACTGAGCTGAACAAGGTAAAGGAAGCGTTGGAACGGAGAGACCGTCAGGCAAAAGTGAGGCGGACTCAATGTGTCCGTGACCTGGAACGGTTTTTCAATAATCTCGATTCAGGAGCCATTGAACAAAGCGTGACGAGTATTGTCGAACGACTCAAGGCGGACACGAACGCGCTGAACAACATAAATGATGCAGACGAGGCATCGGAGCGTCTGATAGGCTATGAGTCGCAGGCGAGACACTCGCTCAGTGACTATAGGAAGTCTATACAAATACCGTTGCCCAAGGGCTTTACTATTACCAAAAGCATACGTGAGGATTATGACAGCTACCGCAAGGAACTGAAAATACTGGATGACACCTTGTTTGCCAAAGCGTCTGAATCAATAGACGCTATGGTCAGCGATTGTGCAAAACGGCTGGAGCTGGAAGTCTCAAAACGAAGAAGATTGCAGCAGGCTGTTGAGCAGATTTCAGATGATGCAGTCAGTCAGAGCAAAAAGAAACGTGCGGAGATAAAAGGAAGCGTGAACGACATATCGGATCGTATTTCCCGATTGACAGGAGAGTTGATGCAGGAATTGGATAGCCAAATTCGTAATGTGAAATCTCAGTTTGGACAGTTGGCGACAAAAGATGCCGATGATTTCGATTTGGTGAAAGAGCGTCAGCGTATGGAGAAAGAAATTGAGTCAATCAGCGAAAGGAACAACTGCGTGATGGACCAAATCATCAGGCAGTTGGAGGGAATCTATGTGGAAAAGACCGATCAGGGATATGTTACTAACGACCAGATAGCTGATGCGATGGCAGAGGAGTTGGCGGAGATGCGAGACCGTCTTCAGTCTGATTTGGAACTGAGTCAGATGGGGCTGGCTGTGGGTATCCTGCACCACGAGTTTGGCAGCTCCATCAAGGCTGTACGTACGAGCTTGAAGGAATTGCGTGCGTGGTCGGACGTGGATGCAAGCCTTGCATCGATATACCAGAATATTAAGGTGAGTTTTGAGCACCTTGACCGTTATTTCAGTCTGTTTCTACCTCTTGACAGGCGTATGTCCAGAAACCGTGAGAATATACGGCTTACGGAAATCAATAATTTTCTGCATGACTTGTTTGATCTACGGCTGAATAGGCACAATATTGCCCTAAAACACACCAAGGGCTTTTCGAAACAAACAATTTATGGATTCCGCTCGACTTTCTATCCTGTTTTTGTCAACATCGTAGACAATGCAATATACTGGCTCAGCCAGAGTGACGAACCGGAAAAAGTAATACGGCTTCACGCTGACGGTGAGGCGATTTACATATCTAACAATGGCCCTGAAATCAGTACGAAGGACAAGGAGAGGGTGTTTGAGTTGCGCTTTTCAAGAAAACCCAATGGTAGAGGCCTCGGATTAAGTATCAGTAAACAGGTGTTGAACGATGAGGGTTATGAGATATCCCTGTGTGCTCCTCAAAAGGGTGCTACTGTTTCTTTTAAGATTATTAAAAAGAACGAACAACAACAATAAGGCTATGGCATTTTTCGACAGTTCAAAGAAAGTTGCAGACCGATATCTGCAAAATATTGTGTTTGTGGACGAACGCGCGTATAAGGAGAGTGATAATCAGCAGCACGCGTTCAATGCCAAGACCGTTTCGGATGCATTTGCTCGCAAGCAGAAGCTGAGTACCGTTTTCGCACCCTCTTCGGAAGAGGAGTTAAATGATTGTCTGCCTATGCTATTGAAAGCAGACGTAATTGTTTTGGACTGGAGCATGGATTTTCAGGATATGACGTCGGCTGGTGTTGATGACGTGGACGACACGGAAGATGAAGAGCAAGATGACACAAGGGGGAAGCACACACTGACACTGATAGATAGAATAGTGGAAGATGCCGGTAAAGACAAAATTAGGCTCATCGTTGTTTATACGGGCGAGACGAACCTGTCTGGAATTACGGACACTATTTATTCGAAAAGAGAGGAAGGCATATTCGCAAAAGACACTTGTAAGGTGAGTTCACAGAACATATGCATCCTTATAAGGGCGAAAGAAAACGGTGGAGGGGTGCAGTATCGTCATCTTTCTGAACTGCAGGCCATGGTTTGGAGCTATGAAAACCTGCCAGACCTAATCTTGGAGGAATTCACGCGTATGGTGTATGGGTTGTTGCCTAATTATGCGCTGGGAGCTATCAATACTATCAGGGAGTCTACGTCGAAAATGTTGGGAGTATTCTCAAAAGATTTGGATGCGGCCTATTTGGGACATCTAGTAGCCATTCCAGATAAAGAAGATGGGGCGCGGCTATTGGCTGAAATATTTGGCACAAGTATCAAGGAATTGTTGGAAGACAGTCGTCTGATAGAGAACGGCTGGGTGGACGAGTGGATAGATGAACAGGTGCCGGATGGTGGCAGACAGATAACGATAAAGAACGCCGTTACCCTAACAAAAGAGAAAGTGCATAAGTTCTGGAGTTCAGACAAGACGGAACTGAAGGAAAAATTCAATGAGGCATTTGGTGAAAGTGTCAAGCAGGAGGACATTATCCTGGATAGGGCAACGGGTGTGTTTGCAGATGGAGCAGAGAAAAAGAATATGCAGTTTGCTGTCCTTACACAAATGCGCAACACCTTTGGACCATCATCGGCGCCCAAGAAACTGAGTCAAGGAACCATTGTTAAGACAGGCGACAGCTATTACGTCTGCCTGCAGCCCAGATGTGATAGTGGGAGGATCAGTGCGAAGAAGGATGGCGAGCGATTAGCCCGTCCGTTCCTTTTCCTTCCCTTGTCTGAGACTGGTCGTGGCATTGCTGCCGTTGTGGATGAGAAAACGCTGAAAGTAGATAACACGTCACATCGTATACAGTCCTTTTCTTTTGCACCGGAAAATGGCGACTCAGATATTGTGTTCAAGGAGCAGGATGGGGTTCTGTGCGTGAATGACCAGGCAGGAATCCATTTCGTTTGGAAAGGGGAGCTGAAAGAATTGCAAGCTCAGCGAGTGAATATGAATTATTCAAATGAGCTTTCACGTGTCGGCCTTGACGAATCTGAATGGCTGAGGCTGAAAAGCGGAAAATAATGATGAAGCCGCAATAGCTTAGGCGTTTCGAATTTTATATTTTCGTTTACATTTACTTACTCATAAGGCTACTCTGGCTCAGGGTTACTTGAGCCTTGAGGCTTGTGCCCGCTGTCTAAGAATTTAGACGGTTAAAAGCCCATAGTATGATTATAACATTTTTTAGATAAGACAATGATAACAGTAATAACACCAACGTACAAGCGTCACCAGTATCTGAAGAACGCCATTGACTCCGTGCTGGCGCAGACCTACACGGACTTTGAACAGATAGTGGTGGACGACAACCCTGCAGACTCCGAGGAGCGCAGACTGACGGAGGAGGTGATGAAGACCATCACTGACTCCAGAGTGAAATACGTGCAGAACGAGAAGAACCTGGGTGGTGCAGGCTCTCGAAACGTAGCCATCGAAATGGCAAGGGGTGAGTATATTGCTTTCCTTGATGACGACGATATGTATCTGCCGGACAGACTGCGTGTGCAGGTGGAGGCAATGAAGGAGCACAACTGGGATGTGTGCGTGATGGATGGGGCCACCTTTAAGTACGAGACAGGGGAACCTGTTTCTGAGCGCCATCAGCATCTTTGGGAAGGAATGACCAACGATGAACTGATCCGCAGCCACCTGATGTATCATATCTCTGGCACGAACTCGTTTATGTTCCGCACGGACTTTATCCGCAAGATAGGAGGATTCGACATCGTGCCATCGTGCCAGGAGTATATCCTGATGCAGAAGGCGCTGGATGCGAAGCCAAGGTTCGGGTATCTGCCCGTGACGCTGATTAAGAACTTCCAGCACGAGGGAGACCAGATTTCGACAGGTCCGAAGAAGCTGGCCGGGCAGAAGATGCTCATCAAGAACAAGAAGAAGTATTTCTATCTGCTGAGCGGCAAGGAGAAGCGACAGGTGCTGTGCCGTCACCACGGGGTGCTGTTCTTTGTGTATTTCAAGATGCACAAGTACCTGCACGCAGCGTGGGAGGCCATCCTGTGCTTCTGCACGTCGCCAAGCAATGCCGTGAAGTGGGTAAAAGAATATAAAGGAAAAATCAAAGCATAACAATGGAAAAGAAGAAATTGAGCCTGATGTATCGGACACTCCGATTTCTGGGCTTTAACTATTCAGAAGAGGAGTATGGCCAGGTGACTTTGGGGCAGGTGGTGGGTAAGTTTTTCCACAACATCCGCATGAAGCATCTTCAGAAGAAGATGGACTGGGCAATTCTTGAACCGTTTATGCCCAGAAAGATGCGTGCAAACATTATGCGTAAGATGGGATGTCACGTTGGGCAGAATGTGTTCATCGGTGACTTTGTCAAGGTGGACTTGAGCTATCCCGAGAAGATTTTCATTGATGACTATGCTCACATCACAACAGATTGCCTGCTGCTGTGCCATCAGCGTGATTTGAGGAATTATCGCGTGGGTGACAATGCCGCTGACTGTGGCTACAGGCTTGGAGAGATTCACATCGGAAAAGGTGTGATGATAGGGATGGGAAGCATCATTATGCCTGGGGTCACCATTGGAGACGGAGCCATAGTAGGAGCGGGGTCGGTTGTGACCAGAGACATTCCTCCCTATACCATCGCAACGGGCAGCCCTGCAAGGGTTGTGAAACAAATTCCTGAAAGAGAAATTGAAGAATGAACATACTGACATTTGATATAGAAGATTGGTATTGCAATTGTGTCTATACCGACCTGAATTGGAACAAATACGAATGTCGCTTGTATGAGGGGGTGGATATGATTCTGGAGGAACTGGACAGGCGGTCGCTCAAGGCTACGATGTTCTGCCTGGGCTGGATAGCCGACCATCATCCGACCATCATCAAGAATATACACGATGCAGGGCATCATATAGGGTGCCATTCCTACCAGCATCAGCTGCTGACGGAGTTTGATGAGAAGCAGTTTGTGGAAGATACGCTGCGGTCCAAGAAGGCTTTGGAGGCTATCATCGGAGAGCCTGTGGATGCCTACAGGGCACCAGCCTGGACGGTGGGAGCCGGCAATATATGGGTGCTGGAGAGACTGGCCGAAATGGGGTTCAAATACGACAGCTCGATTTTCCCTGCGGAGCACTCGTTTGGTGGATTCCCTAACTTTGGCAAGGCTGAACCCTCCATTATCAGGCTGCCTGATGGCTCAACGATTAAAGAGTTCCCGGTCAGCACCAAGCTGCTGATGGGTCAGCACTTTGTGTTTAGCGGTGGCGGGTATTTCCGCTTTTTCCCTCTGCGGTTTATCACCAAGTGGGCGAAGCAGCTGGACTATAATATGTGCTATTTCCATACGCAGGATTTTGACAAGGGGCAGCCCAATGTTTCCAAGGACTTGCCGCTGAGCAGGAAGTTCAAGACCTATTACGGCATCAAGCACGCCTTTGATAAGTTCAAGTTGTTCCTGGATGAGTTTGAGTTTGTGAACGTCCGGGAGTCGGATAAGATGATTGACTGGAAAGAAAGGAAGTTGGTATGATTAAGACAAAAAGAGAATTGCAGTTCTATCTGATGGCGGATAGGATGATGAATCGGGGTGAGTTTACACCTTCGCTTAAGTCACGAATAAAAAACTTTCTGACTCCTGATTACGTGATGAATTGGTTAGTGGCAATGCGCCACGTAGCATATTACAAGCACTTGCTGGGGGGTATAAGTTGCTGTACCTTAAATGGTTGTGTCGATATAAGAAACTGTCGGTGAAGCTTGGCTTCTCCATTGGCCCTGATGTTTTCGGCTATGGTTTGGTAATTCCCCATTATGGAACTATTGTCGTAGGAGGAAGTAATCAAATTGGCAACTATGCCGTTCTGCATACATCTACCTGTATTGTGGATAAATCCTCAAAGATTGGTGACGGGCTTTATCTGTCGACAGGAGCTATTATTTCAAATTTTGTGGAACTTGGTGAAAACGTTACGGTAGGGGCAAATTATACGGTTAATAAGAGTCTTGCACAAGGTAACGTTCTTCTTGTTGGATCGCCGGCTGAAGTGAAGAAAGAATCTGATGCTTGGTATATAAGAGATAGCGAGACTTTTCGGAAACGGGTGTTAGTAGTTGAAAATCTAAAATCATCCCTAAATAATTAAGAATTAATGCCATTCAATTCATTTCAATTCTGGTTTTTATTCCCGGTAATCTTTCTGGTTTACTGGCTGATTCCTGCTCGGTTCAACCTGTGGCGGAAGGTCTTTCTTGTCGTTGTGAGCTACCTGCTCTATATGAACTGGAAACCAGCCTTCACCCTTGTGTTACTGGGAGTTACGCTGATTACTTTCGGGGGGGGGTATGTGCTTGATGCTCAAGAAGATACAAAGAAGAAAAGAGATATTGCGTGGCTGTTCGCCTTGCTTGGACTACTGCCGCTGCTGGTATTTAAGTACTACAACTTCCTTAATGACAACCTGAGTGCAGGACTCTCTGCTATAGGGCTGAAGTTCGCGATGCATGGCTTGAACTGGGCCGTGCCCGTGGGAATCTCCTTCTTCACATTCCAGGCTGTAGGCTATATGCTGGATGTGTATCACGGAAGGGTGAAGGCAGAAAAGAACCTGCTGGACTATGTGCTGTTTGTGAGTTTCTTCCCACAGGTGACCTCTGGCCCCATCAGTACGGCTGAAGACTTGATGCCGCAGATTAAAGCCACTCACACATTTGACTATGAGCAGGGAAAACAAGGATTGAAACAGCTGTTGTGGGGTATGTTCATCAAAGTAGTCATCGCCGATAGGCTGGGGCTGTTTGTTGATACGGTATATGCCAACTATATTCATTACAGCGGTGCTACCTGCTTTGTGGCGAGTGTGTTCTATACATTACAGATATACTGTGACTTCGCTGGTTATTCGCTGATGGCGATAGGTATTGCACGGACGCTGGGATTTAACTTGATAGATAACTTCCGCCGTCCCTATCTGGCGGTAAGCATTACAGACTTTTGGAAACGTTGGCATATCTCTTTGACACGATGGCTTACGCGACAGGTGTATATCCCACTCGGAGGAAGCAGATGCAGCAAGCCGAGAACCTATTGGAACATCCTTGTGACGTTCCTTGTTAGTGGTATCTGGCACGGGGCCAACTGGACGTTTATCTTCTGGGGCGTGATGCACGGCGTGTTGCAGATTATTGAGAAGGCTTTGGGATGGCAGAAGTATGAGGGTAAGAATTGGGCTGTGAGGACGGTGAGAATTGCAGTTACATTCCTGCTGGTGAGTTTTGCCTGGGTGTTCTTCAGAATGCCGAATATCGGTGATGCCTTTGGAATGATAGAACGGATGTTCACGAACATCGGAGTTCCTTCGTTGTCGGATATGGGACCGTCGGGAATGATAATCGTAGCAATAGGATTGTTCTTTTTGGTCTTCAAGGAACTGCGAGAGGAGTTTTTCCCGAACCGTATGGCGTTCTTCAATCACAGAGTGGTAAGGTGGAGCGCCTACGTTAGCTTGTTCTGTATGATTCTGTTGTTCGGTGTACTGGATGGTGGTCAGTTTATCTATGTAAGCTTCTGAGGTATGAAAAAGTATTTGTTGCATATATTGCTTTTCTTCGTGATAGTGGCTGCGGTGGATGTCAGTGTCGGGTCTTTCGGGCGTTACCTGCAAGGACACGCCAAAGGCGGAAGTACCAGGCAGTTTGACGACCTCGTGATGAAAGACCGGCACGATGTGCTGATTCTTGGTTCTTCAAGAGCTCACCACCATTATGATACACCTTTCTTGAGCGATTCTCTTGGGGTGGATGTTTACAACGCCGGTTTTGACGGGAATGGGGTCGTGCTGGCGGATGGGGTTTTGGAGATGGTCTTGAACCGGTATAAGCCGAGGTTGGTGCTTTTTGATATTGAGCCTGCTTTTGATGTGAATGTGTATGACAAGGATAATCATCATACGCGGTATATCAAAAACCTGAAACCATACTATCGGGAAGAGGGCGTGTCGGAGATTATCAAGGATGTCTCAGTGGAAGAATGGAGGAAAGTGCAGTCAGGGCTGATTCGCTACAACACCGAGATTTTGGGGATGTTGGTGGACAACGTGATTGACCGGGGCGTAGAGCGAAGTGGTTTTCAGCCTTTGAAAGGAAAGATGGAGAAGGAACCTGAACCGAAAGCCCCGAAGGATGTGGTTCGGGATTCTTTCAAACTGGCCTATATTGAGAAATTGATTAGGCTGTGTCAGGAGAATGACGTGCCGCTGATTCTGGTAGGTTCTCCGAAATATGGGCAGAAGAATTCGGAGGCATTGCAACCGGTGAAAGAGATTGCAGAGAAATATGACGTCCGTTTCTTGGATTACTATGCCGAGCCTTCGTTTATGGCACATAAGGGATGGTTCAAGGAACCGATGCATTTGAATAGTGAGGGTGCAAGAGTCTTTTCGAAGATGATTGCGCAAGAAATTAGTGAATTGTTGTGAAATCTGATAATAATATAGCAGCATTCTTTGCGCTATTACGTGCCGGCCTCTGGGAAAAGGAAGTCCGGCTAGCACCATACGGAGAGATAGACTTCTCGGCAGTCCTTGACTTGGCCGAGGAACAGAGTGTGGTGGGACTTCTCGCCGCAGGCATAGAGCACGTGGTGGACGGTAAGCCGCAGAAGAAGGACGTGCTGCAGTTCATCGGCCGCACGGTGCAGCTGGAG
>OCTW011603941.1_pt1 | contig 29569 bp, 49 predicted proteins | sample 1539671 | NCBI WGS metagenome assembly OCTW01 (sample SAMN02144230, study PRJEB22623) | gut metagenome | biome: sheep rumen | host: Ovis aries | place: New Zealand | reverse complement strand
AATTTGGAACGCCTTGCGCAATGGCGGTGTTGCCGGGTTTGACCTTGAAACCCTTGGCGGCGTGATGCGGGACAACGTAAAGGCGGGCGGAAATGTGTACCTTGACGGAAGGGTTGTTGGCTCCGTCATTTCAGACCAACAGGGAAAATCTTATAGACAACTTCAGCGAAGTGGGTGGCAAGGATGATTGTATTTGACGGTGTTTCAATTGACAGCGTTGCGCCCGTGATGATTGAGGATATTAAGGTATCCCCCATCCGGTACAACCCCGTTGTGCGCCCCCGTGCAATCCGGTTCGGTTCGGAGTTTGTGCGCATGGTGGGCGGTGAACGCACGGTTGTTGTAACGTTCGCCATACTTGAGAAAAACAAAGTGTTGCGGCAGGAAGCTTTCCGCAACCTGTCTATGTGGGCAAAGACGGATAAAGAATACAAGATTGAATTGCCGCAAGACCCGTTGCGGTATTTGCAATGCGTGTGTACGGGAAAACCCGAACCATCAACCCGTGCTTGGTGGGAAAACAAACTCCGGGTAACCTTTACATGCTGTTCCAACCCGTATTGGACAGACAAAGCGGAAAAATCCGTTGCTTGTGGTACATCGTTTTTTGTGCATGGGGATGCGCCGCCGTTGATGCAGGTGCGGCGCACCCTATCAAGTGCGGCAAGTAGCCAAAGCTACGGGGACGGAACGCACACAATGACCTTTGGCACGATTCCTGCCGGGGAAATGGTTATTGATGCAAACGCACAAACGGCGGTTGTTGGAAATAACAGCATTATGCAGTATTACCAACCCGCCGGGGCGTTTATCGTGCCAAAGGTTGGAACGAACAATATCACGGGAACAGGTACGGTATATTACCGGGAAAGGTGGGAATAAATGCAGACAACATTTCTAAACGCCGCCGGGATTGTACTATTTGCCCGTGATGATATGGAGCAAGGGAACTGGACACAAGAAGAATATACAGTCAACGCAACCTTTCCTTTCGTTGCGGGCAAGGTCATTGAAAGGGGGCAACGGCTTTCCTTTCGTGACCCCGCAACGGGTTCCATTGAAATGTTTGAGGTGCGCAATGTTACGAACATTGAACCGGAGCATTATCAACAGATCATTGCGGAGAATATAGCGGTTTCCGAATTATCGGATGAGCATATCAACACGCAGGAAATAACAGATCAAACACCCGCACAGGCATTGGCAACGGTATTGACCGGGACGCTTTGGGCGGTTGGCAATGTGGCGGTTTCCCGCACATCTTCCGTTGATATATCCCGTGGAAGCGTATGGCAAGCGGTTTGCGCAATTGCACAGAATTGGAACGTGTATATTGTTCCACGGGTGACCGTAAACGCCGCCGGGGCAATTACCGGGCGTTATTTGGATGTGACCGAATCAACGGGGGTTTGGCGCGGCTTGCGGCTTTCCATTGATAAAAATATGTCGGATTCTTCCGTTGTGTATGACGATTCCGAAACCTTAACGGCATTATATGGTTACGGCGGGAGCGTTGAAAAGGCACAGGCAAGCGGGGATGACACGCAAGAAACGGTTACGTTTGCGGATGTAGTTTGGACAGCAACGGAAGATCACCCGGCAAAGCCGTCCGGGCAGACTTATCTTGAAGACCCGCAAGCAACTGTGTTGTATGGCAGGAACGGAAGACCACGCTTTGGGTTTTATCAGAACGGGGATATCAAAGACGGCTCAACGCTGTTGCAAAAGACGTGGGAAGCGTTGAAACAGACCAACAAGCCGAAAATCAGCATAACGGGGACGGTTGCTGACCTTTATCGTTTAGGCTATAAAGATCAACCCATCCGCTTGCATGACTTGGCAATTGTGGATATACCCGAAACCGGGGAAAGCTTTTACCTTCAAATTATTCGTTGCGATGTTGACTTGATTGACCCCACGGCAACCCGCCCGGAAATAGGTGATTACATTGCAAGCATTGTGTACATAAATCGTGAAACCAACGAAAAGGCAAGCGGCGGCGGCGGTGGCGGCGGCAGAGGTAAAACAAACCAAGAGGACGATAATTCCGAAACGTGGTCAGCAATTGAAAAAACAAACAACATGATTGCCCTTGTTGTTGGCACACGTAATGGAAACAATTATGTCAAGGCGGGCGAAATCGGACTTGCAATAAACAAATCCGGCGAAACGGGGCAATACGAAAGCACCGCATACATAAACGCTGACCATGTAAACATATCCGCAACACAAACCGCACACACGCTTGCAGGTGATCTTGAGCATGATGCACAAGGTAGGCTTGTTATAAAAAACGCATCCGGGTTGTATGTAACACGCAACAGCGCAATTCTTGGCGTGTGGGACAAGGGCAACTTGACGGGAAGCGTTATGGTACAACAAATCAACGGTCAATCTTCCGTTAAAATATCCGGTGATGTTATAGACATAAACGGTTCGCAAATCACAATCAACGCAGACAGAATTGATATAAACGGCATTGTTTCAAAATTGCTCACAGAACAGATAGCCTGCGTCAGTATTCATACAACGGGCGGCTCAAATCTGTTTGAGGGTGCCAACAGCTTCCCGGACACCGTTACAATGCAAGACTTGACATATCAAAACAATTCCGTGTCTTGGCAAAGCGCAACGATACCGACATTCACATATTCAAATCAGCACAGTTTTGTATACCAAACAAACGGGCAACAATATACTGTACTCGGATATATTATAGGTACAAAAGGCACAAAAACAATCAATTATCTTGGCAAGGCAAACTCATAGAAATGGGGTGTGCAAAAATGGCGAACGGACTTTACACAAATTCCGAACTCGTTGACACAATTATTGTTGACTTGAACAAGCTGATTGCGGAGGTCGTAAATGGGCAATTCATACAAGCGTGTGGCATTGTTACACAAATTTCACAAAGGTTGTTGAACTTGCGAAAAAACATTGATGCAGATTTAAAAAGCAAGGATGAAGTGATTGAAGACTTGAAAGCCGCAATCCGTTCAAATGAACACGAAATAATCGGGTTAAATCCCGAACCGCCTGTTGCAAAAAGCAATGAAAAGGAAGGTGCAAACAATGGCTGTGATTGAAACATGGTACAACCAAGACTTGCAACAACCCGTGAAAGTGCGTTATCTTGACGGCAGTATGTTCTCGCACAACGGGAACGGAAACCGCATCGGCGTGCGTGTGTACAACGATGGTGAACCCGTAACGTTGACGGGTACGGTATCCGGGTACGTTATCACTTCGGACGGGTCAACCGTTCCGTGTGTAGGTGCGAGGAGTGGCAACGAAGCAACAATAACGATTCCTCCGGCGGCGTATCAGCCGGGTATTGCTTTTATCACTATTTTTTTGACAGATGGGTCAACCGTGACAACCCTGTGTGCGGTACAAACAAGCGTTTTGCAAGCACGCACAGGTTCGCAGGTATCCCCCGGTTCGGTGGTGCAGGATTGGACGCAGACTATCAACGCCGCAATGCAGGACGTTCAGACCGCCGCAGACAACCTTGGCGGCATTGTTGCGACCCCGTATGCAAGTCTGACATATCCCGTTCCGTTGGGGAAATATACATACTACAATGGCAACCTGTATCGGTGTATTTCCGCTATTGCGGCATCTGAAGAATTTACTGCGGCGCATTGGACGCAAGTTAGGCTTGGGGATGATGTTACTGACCTAAAGGACGCTGTTGGTTATCACACGCAAAAAATCATCCCAGCCCGGATTTCCGGGCAAGGCACATATTACAGAACGGAGGGAAGCACATCTCTATTGTTTGATGTTGCTCCGGGTGATGTTGTAGAAGTAACGGCAGGCAATAACGGAATATCGTATCTGAATATGCTGAAAAACTATACAGACAATCAAAGTGTCGTACAATATGCGACAGGCTATTCTGGCTCCGGAACACCAATATCCGGCACTATTACAGCAACGGTTCCGTCAGATGCGGTGTATGGAGTTGTGCTTCTAAATGTTTACGGTACATCTGATAGAACACCGAAGAGCATTAGCATCAATGGCGAGTTGATCTTTCCGCTTCTTACCAGCCGGGTCGAGAGCTTGGAATCTGAGGTTGACGAAGTTAATACCGAAATCACAACGCTTGTGGAAACCGTCGCTGAGCATACAAGTGACATTTCGGATATAAATACAAATTTTGAAACGGTAACAGACAAGACGGATGAACTGTATCAGAGGGCAAACGGTTATGATGCGGACGCGCTGAATACTTATACATACAATCCGAATCCTAGCAACGAGGGCTTGCAGTATCCTTCCGGGGCTTACGGGACGGGAAGTTGCCTGTTTGATGTTTCTGATTATGTCGGGCAGAGTGTAGAAATCTGCGGTACGGAAATCGGGTGGCTTATGCAGTTTACCGATACTCCGGGAACATCTGCCGCGCCGTCCCGTTACATTGGCGGCAGTAAAACAAACGGAAATTCGCAGATAACCATTAAGGTTGTTATTCGTTCCACAGCGAAATACCTTGCCGTCAACGCCATTGGTGATAAGGCGGATATGCGGCTATACACGGATAACCAGTTTGCAACTAAGAAAGACTTAACTGATATTGTCGGCAATGAAAAATGGTATGTGGCAATCGGTGACAGTATTACCGCTGGTTCTGGCGCTTCCCGTTATGCCATGAATTTTTATTGGCAGTTGTCCGAATATATGATGGCTCACAGCAATATCAACAAACGAATCAATCTTGGAGTAGCTGGAGCGGCATCTTCCGGGATCGCGGCGAATTGCGGCGCGTATGGGCTATATATAACATCCGATGTATCACTTCCCGCTACGACAACGGGCGTAAATATTCCGCTTAACGTGGCAATCAAAAACGCCGGGAATGCGCTCGTCAATGTCAATCCTTGCTATTTGGACGGCATTGAGGGATCGCTTACATATTCCGGCGGGAATTATGTATTCACACGAACCGAGGCAGGAACAGCAAAAACAATAGCCGCCGGAACTTCCCTTCTGCTGTACGGCGGCAAGATTGCGCAAAATGCTGATATTACAACAATTTTTGTCGGAACGAATAATGCACTTGATACAAATCCATCTGATGAGAGGAACAGAGCCGTCAGAGATCAGATAAAAACCATCGCAAATTTGAGCGAAAGCGGTAAATTTATTGTTATCAGCCCGTATGTAAATTCCGTGAATGCCAATTTCCGCGCCTTGCTCTCTGCAGAGTTTGGACAGCGGTATTTCGATGCATACGCTTATTTCTCCGGGCAAGGCGTATTGGATGCGATTGCAGAAGGATTACTTGAAAGTGGGTCGCAGAGCGACTGGACAACGTTATTACTTGCTGACGGTGTGCATCCGAACGATGCAGGGCATACGTTGCTATATGAGCGAATCCGTGACAGGATGATTTCGCTTGGATGGATCACTTAAAGAACACTTTAGGTAAGTAAAAAGGCAAATTAAACGAATTCATACCAATTAACCGGGGACGGGTGCAAACCTGTCCCCTTTCTTTTAAGGGGGCACATGGATGTATTCTGCGAAATATGTAGACGGCAAGGTTGCTGAACTGAAGCAAAGCGGCAACCCGCTTCAATGGGTTGCTTGGCAAATTGCTCTTCTGTGCGTTGCTTGGGCGTATGTGTTCGGCGCAAGGGGGCAATATTGTACCCCGGCGAACAGGCGTGTGAGGTATAACGGCACAAAGGCGGGAAAAGACAAAGACAACATAAAAGCTAAATGCAAAAACTTTGACGGGGCGGGAAACTGTTCCGGGTGCAAGTGGTTGCCGGGTGAGGAGCGCACCCGGTTTTTCGATTGCAGAGGATTCACGTATTGGGTTCTGAAGGTTGTGTTCGGTTGGGAACTGATGGGAGCCGGAGCAACAAGCCAATGGAACACGGAGAGCAATTGGAAAGCCAAAGGCGAGATTGCTACTATGCCAAAGGACACGTTGGTTTGCCTGTTTGTTGCCAACGGAAAGATAATGGAGCATACCGGGTTCGGGTATAATAACGAAACAATTGAATGCAGTAACGGGGTTCAGCACTTTACAACCCGGAACAAGAAATGGACGCATTGGGGCGTGCCTGTGTGCATTGACGGCGAAATAACCCCGTCCCCTACCCCGCCGACAAAGCCAACGTTGCGGCGTGGGTCAAGGGGCGAATATGTCACCCTTGCGCAAACACAGTTGATTCAAAAAGGTTACGATTGCGGCACGTATGGCGCAGACGGTCAATTCGGTGCGGCAACCGAACAGGCGGTGCGCTCCTTCCAACATGACCACGGCTTGACCGTGGACGGCGTGATTGGTCAAAAAACGTGGGCGGCTTTTGATAGCACCGAACCCGCCGCAAAATATACGATCACCATTCCGCACTTGTCCAAATCGCAAGCGGATGCGTTATGTTCGCAATACCCCGGTTCGATCATGACGGAAGAAAGGGGGTGATTGCTGTGACAATTGAAACAATTGTTGCAATTTGCGTGCCGTGTGTTGCGTTGCTTTTTACTGTTCTTACTTTCAGCCGGAACACAAAAAAGGAAACGGAATCAGCGGCGGCGGGTCGTGCAACAATGACGGCAGACATTTCATATATCAGAACAAGCATTGACGAAATCAAAGTCGATAACAGGGTGATTCAAAAGGATGTATCTGACATGAAAGCCAAACTTGTTGAAGTCGAAGCGTCCGCAAAATCAGCACACAAGCGTCTTGACGACCTAAATGCAAAGGGGTGACATATATAATGAAACTACCCGATTCCGTTTATACCGTTCTCAAATGGTTGGTTGTTATCTGCATTCCCGCTTTGACAACTGCATATTGCGGGTTGGATGCCGTTTTTGGTTGGGGATACGCCGACATGGTTGCAAAGGTTTCCGCAATTGTTTGCACCCTGTTGGGTTCGCTTATCGGAATAAGCACCGCAGAATACAACCGCACCAAAGACCACGAATAACCAACGAACGCCCCCGGCAAGCCGCCGGGGGTTTTATTTTTTTGCCTATTTTGCGGAATTCAGCGGAATAGATGTATAAAAACCGCTTCTGTGGGGTTGCTTCTTTGTAGCGTGTGTGTTACAATGTAATTCCCGGGGAAGTTTCCCCGGGCGGGGGCGGCTGAACCGCCGGACAGAAATGGAGCAAGAAAACGATGGACACCCGGACGAAGGTTGTGCAGTTGGTAGAAACCGCAATTGCGACAGGCGATTACAACTACATCCGGCAAGCGATGAACCTTTGCACGGATGAAAGCGGTGTTTGGATGGCAGAAGGTGAAGATTTCGTCATGGTTGACGATGATGTGTACTTCTTCAACGGCGCATTTTAAGAAAGGAAGGGCAATTGCAATGCGGCAGGACTTAATCAAGTACATCAAGACGGACAAGAACGGAACCAAATATTTCTATGACTACACATGCCCCCGGTGCTGTGGTTACGGGATGCTTGACAAGTGGATAAACACCGGAAAAGTTTGCTACGCTTGCGGCGGCTCCGGTGTCCGGGCAAAAGCAAAGATCGTCAAGGAATACACGGAAGAATACCTTAATAAACTGCAAACCCGCCGTGAAGCACGGGCGAAGAAATACGCCGAAGAACATGCAGAAGAAATAGCGGCGGCGAAAGCAGAGCAGGAACGCAAGGCAGAAGAAACACGCAAGTACGAAAATAAGCGCACATGCGAAAAGTTGGGTTGCAACGCCGATGGGATCGGGTACGTTCTGACAGGGAACACATACCCGGTGAAAGAGCAGATAAAAGCGAACGGCGGCAAATGGATTTCGCAAACGTGGGTTTCCCCGGTTGAAGTTTCCGCAAAAGGCGTAAAGGCGGTTCGGGTTGACCTTAACAAATATACCAATGAATATGGACGTATTGACGAAACTGATTGCCGGGACGCCATTTGGGAAATTGGCGGCAGACGGTAAAAGCAGACGGAACCGGGCGGGGCGGTATAACCCCGCAGAAAGGAAGGGCGCAAATGGAAATTACATTTAAACGGAAGGGCAGACGGATTCAGACGGAGTGCATGGAAGCACTTGCAGAACATGGGATACCGTGCAAACTTGACAATTGCTTGCGTGTGATTGCAAAGACGGAAGACAACTTGTGGCATGTTTGCGAATGTTGGCGGCGTTCAAGCAACAGTTTTGACGAATTTGTTGTTGACATTGACACGGACAAGCGTTTTGCAATCCGGGGTTGACGCTGACGGACAGGGGCGGGACGCCCACCCTTGTGGTCAACGACAAAGACGTTGAAGAAAGGCGTGGTGAGCATGAATAGCAGGTACAGGGAAGAAGATCGGGGACGGTTTGACAGTTACCTTATTGACAGACGTTTCAGCATTCCGGTTGCGTACACGGATCACGACATCGTCAAATTGACAGAGTATTACAGGGCAGAAGACCGCACGGCGGTTGAGGAATTTGCGGCGCAGTATGAATTGCCCGTTGATTGGGAACACAGGTTTTGACGCTGACAACCGGGGACGGTCACGCCCCCGGATGTCAACGCCAAAGATGCGTTGAAGGAAGGAAGTGCAAGGGCAATGACAATGCAGGAAAGGTTGAAAGTGCATGCCGACATAGAGCGGCAGAACCGGGAAAAGTTGGAAGCGTGGAAACGGGAAGAAACCCGGGAAGCAAATGTGCGGTTGGCACGGGAGGAATTGCAGAAATTGACGGAAGAAGGGGTGATAGCGTGACGGGGCTGGATTTGGCAACATACGTGCTTGTTAACGGGTACGACAATGCGCCGCTTGTCGTCTACATTGACGGCAAGGCGGTGCGGGTTTATGACGTGTGCTTTGAGATCGGCAACGGCGAATTGGTCGTCATGCCGGATCGAAGCGGACACGATGAAAACTGACTACCGTTTTGACTACCAAACCATGCGTCAAAAGGGGCCATGATGATACTTTTTGACCTGTGGCCAAAAACAAAAAAATGCCCCGTGCCTTATATGGCATGGGGTTTTCCGTTGTGGCTCAAATAGGACTCGAACCTATGACACTCCGGGTATGAAGCGGGCGTACGCATGTGCCGCCCGCCTTTATTTTTCAAGCGTTTCGGCGGTCGGTTTTTCGCCTTGACTACCATTTTGACAACGAAAGCGGTGTTTAATCGGGAAACGGACGAATAAAATCAAACTTCCGTCCGTCCCGTGTAATAATGCGCACAGCGTTGCCCGACCGTTCAATGCGGTCAATGTTTTCTTTGGCTTTCCTTATGTTTCGATTTGCGGCGGTTGCCTTGATTTGTTCCCTGTGTTCTTTGCGGTATTGCCGCATGTATTCTTTGCGTTCTTTGCTTGTCAATCAATTCACCCCCGCACAATATTATACGGGTTAGAAGATACCCAAACAACATGATTCTGAAAGGTTTTACGAACCGTCCGCATTCTTTTTTAACGCCTGTTTTACCCGCTCCGCTTCCGTGGTTTCCCTGCTGTCTGTCACGCTGTCGTATATGCGTAGAAGCATTGTTGCATCGGCGTGCCCCATCCATTTAATTACGGTATGCAATTCCACAGGCGGTTGCATGTCCCGAAGCATGGTTGCATAACTGTGGCGCAAGTCGTATGGGGTGACCGTGAAGGACACCCACGGCGGCAACGTGCCACCTGCGGCAAGAATGGCCTTGTGTTCCTTTGTACGCCCGTACCATCTCCGTTGAACGCCGTTTATTGCGGTTTCCATGTGCGCCACATATGACCGCCACACAACCCGCCACGTTGTCTTTGTGACGGCGTCCCCGTGTGCCGATGTTATAAGACGCCCTGTGCGGCCTTGCAAGGCCGATTTCAGCGGAGGAAGCAACGGGATTGTCCTGTTTGCCCTGTCCGTCTTTCCTTCGCCCGTAAAGGCGTATTTTTGCCCGTTTTCGTGGTCGGTGTGGGCGGTTTCCCGCACGGTTATTGTTTCCCGCTTGAAATCAACGTCCTTGCCTATGTCCAACGCTTTTGCTTCCTGCGGGCGCAATCCTGCATAAAGCATTGCCATAACAACCGGGTGCGCCCTGTGCCCTGTGCAAAGGGTTTCAATCCATTGCCTTTCCTGCGGCGTAATAGACCTATGCCCGCCCGCTGTGCCCTTGTGCGGGCGTGCTGTGCGATCCCGTGCGGGGTTGCTCATTATCAACCCGTCTGCAACCGCAGAATCAAACAGGGCGCAAAACAGTTGCTTCGCCGCCTTGATGTATGAATTTGACAATCCTTTGTACCGGGTCGAAAAAACGCTTTTGATGTCGGATGGCTTGACATCGGAAATGGGTAGGTTGCCGATTGCGTCCGTTAGTGCGGCAAGGTGCGTGCGCAACCCGATCATGGTTGACGGGGCAACGTCCGGGCGGGAACGGGTCAACCAATCGTCTGCGTACCCTTTGACGAAATAAACAGCAACCCGCCCCCGCTTTTCTGCGGCCTTGAATTCTTCCCGTTGTCGCAAGCAATCGTCCGGGTCATACGAATAAAACCATTGGTTGTGATACCTGCAAGCATAACGCCCGTCCGGGCGTTTTTTTAGTTTCTGCTTTCTTTCCCGTGGCATTTTATCACCTGCATACGTTATGCAAAAATCAAACCGTTGCAAATCAACGCTTTCGTCAAAGGTCAAACCGAAAACCCGAAAAATTAGCCATTTTTTGTTGCATAACGTATACAAATGGTAAAATATGGCAATATTTCGCGTCCGATTTTTGACCCACGAAACGTTAGGAAAATCAACAATGTTTGTGTAGTCTAACCGCTACAAATGAATTATACGCAAAATATACAATTTGCGAATAACCCTTGTCTGACCTTCAAAATGACCTGTAACTCATTCGCTACACACACCCCGGTAGAATCGCCTAAAAACGGCCTTAAAACGCATGCCCGAAAATGACCTACCATACACGGACAAAGCCGACCGCCAAACCGTATATTTTGACGTCTGACCCCGCCGGGAACACCTGCGGAGGGAAGGACGGGTTGTCTGCAACAAGCATAATGCCGTTTGAGTTCATATAGAACCTTTTCAGCGTTGCTTCCCCGTCAATTCCTACGGCGGCAATTTGTCCCTGCTCAACTTCCGGTTGTTGCCGGATCAAAACCAAATCCCCCGGTTGAAAGGTCGGTATCATGCTTTCCCCGTTGCACCGCAGGGCAAAATCAGCGGTCACGCCGTCCGGCACTTCTGCGAAGCCTTCAATATTCTGTTGCGCCGTTATGGGCGTTCCGCATGCAATGCTTCCTACTATAGGCACAGCGTCTTTGACAATAGGTATAAACGGCGGCAGTTTGGGCGTTCTGCATAACAATTCATCAGTTGTGACGCCCAATGCATCTGCAATGCGCCCGACAGCTATTGCCCCGGGTTCAATCTGCCCTGTTTCGTATTTGGCAACCGTGACCCTGTGCAACATGGCCTGTTCTGCTAACTCTTCCTGCGACAACCCACGTTCCCGCCGCAATTCCGCAATTCGTTTGCCTATTCCGTTTTTCATGGGTACGCCCCCTTTCTTTTTGTAACAATAATGTTACAAGCGCACACGCAGAATGTAAATAGCGGATAAGGTAAAAACCTATTGCAACTTTGTACCCGATGTGTTACAATCAAGTCCGGTATACTATGCGCTACAGAAAAGGGGGTGAGAAACATAGCACGGTTAGCAGATGTGCGACAGGCACACGGCATGACGCAGGAAGAATTAGCGAAAGCGTCCGGGGTGCATAGGGTCACAATCGCACGGATTGAAACCGGGGAGGTTTCCCCGATGGCCGAAACGCTGAAGCGGCTTGCGGATGCGTTGGGCGTGTTGGTCGATGACCTTATGAAAGCGGGGTAAACATGGACAGGTTGTATTCGGTGAAAGACATATGCGCCCGGTATCAATGCAAGGCGGCAACCGCCCGGAAATATATGCGGGATATGGAACACATCGAAAACCCGCTAATGGTTTCTGAACGTGCTGTTGCGGCATGGGAACGGCGCAAATCCATGCCCCCGGAAAGCGAAACCCGGATGTTGATGCGAAAGGGGGTGAAGAAGTGTGGTTGACGTTGCGTTGGTAAAGGAAGCCGAAGACGCAAGGGCGTGGGAAGAACTGAACAAGGACGACCCGCACGCCGAAACGGCAATTGCTTTTTTACGGCAAGCGGCGTTGGCACTTGGAGAAGCGGAAAGCTACCTGCAAAGTGCCGCCGAAGCGGTCGAAGACAACCCGGAAACGGACAGGATTGCGTCCCTTATGCAAGCGGTTGAAGACTTGACCATTAATGTGCGAAGTCAAATTAGGAGGTTGTAGACATGGAATTGTGGAGGTTGATGCACCCCGCCGCAGGTCGTGTGAAGGGGTTGCGCCGCACACCGCTTGACCGTCTGCGGCTTTGGATGCGCCGCCGCCGGGTTGATGATTTGGCAGGTGTTCGGACATGGTGAAAAAAGAAAACCCCGGCAGAACCGGGGGAACGCAAGGGCAATTGCATTCAAGGAATTATATCACAACCAAAGCAGGAAGGAAAGAGAGAGCATGAGCGAGTTACAAAACATTGAACATGACGGGTTCGTCATTGATACAGACGCCAAAGCAGAATGGGCAATCAAGCGTGTTGCGCAGATGCGTGCAGACCGGGACAAGTGGGTTGAATGGTACAAAGCCAAAATCAAGGAAATCACGGAACAGACCGATTTCGACACGATGAATTTGGAGCGGATGCTTGCTGACTATTTTGCGACCGTCCCCCACAAGGTCACGAAGACGCAGGAAACTTACAAGTTGCCGTCCGGCAAATTGGTTCTGAAGACGCAGAACCCGGAATACAAGCGGGACGACAAGACGGTCATTGAATGGGTCAAGGCAAACGGAATGCCGCAGTTTGTGAAGACAAAGGAAGAATTGGATTGGTCGGGACTCAAAGACGCAACGGCGGTGTTTGACGGTCACGTAGTGACGGAAGACGGCGAAATAATCCCCGGCATTGATGTCGTTAATAGAGAAGCGAAATTTATTGTGGAGGTGTAAAACATGGCAAAGCTGTTCAAAATGATAGTTACAGAAATTGACACCGAAACCCACGAAGAAAAAGAAGTGCTTTCCGACACATATACGGGTTTTACCCTTTCCGCAAAGTGCGATGACAACAAGGCGGCAGAAGTTGTGATGCATGACACCGTTATGGACATGGCAACACGGCTTGCACAGGGCAAGCACACACGGTCGGCGGTGCGGCTTGCGAACGTGCTTATGGCAATGAAACGTGATGATGCAGAGAACGCAGAAACAGACCTTCTGCGGGCGTTTATGGAGGGATAAACGATGAGCGAAAGTGCAATGATTTACGGCCTTATCGGACAGGCAATGCGTGAAGTTGGAGCTATTGGGAAAGACTCTAAAAATCAACAGCAGGGTTTCATGTACCGGGGAATTGATGCGGTCATGAACGCACTTAACCCCGTCATGGCACGTCTTGGGTTGTTCATGGTGCCCGAAGTATTGGAGCAGACTCGGGAGGAACGGCAGAACAGCAAGGGCACAACGTTGCTTTATAGCATTCTGAAGGTCAAGTACACCCTGTATGCCCCGGACGGGTCAAACGTTTCGTGCGTGGTGTTGGGTGAAGGGATGGACACAGGGGACAAGGCAAGCAACAAGGCAATGTCTGTTGCGATGAAATACGCCGCATTTCAATTGTTCATGATTCCGACCGAAGAAATGGTAGACCCGGACGCAGAATGTCACGAAGTTGCCCCGAAAGCGGCGAAAAACGCCCCCAAACAGGCAACCCCGCCGCCCGCAAAACAGAACGTGACGGTTACCACAGCGGCAACCGTGCCGCCAACACCCGCACAAGCCGCCCCCGTGTCACCCGTGCTTGAATACCTTGCAAAGGAACGGGAAGCGTTGCGGGTTGTGCGTGAGATCGGCAAAGCGGAAAACAACGCCATATGGAAAGCACAGGTTGCGGCGTTGACGGATGCAAAACTGATTCCGAACAAACCCATTGCAGATTTTACACAGGTTGAAGCGGAAAGCATGGTCGGGTTGATGTACAAGAAATTCACGCCGAAAGGGACGGTGCTGAAGGATGACGGGAAGTCTGCGTGACGCAATCCCGCTTGCGGGCGGTGAATGGTTGGTAACGTTCACCACCCGCACCCCGCCCGGTGAATGGTTTGACAGTTTAAAGGGCAAACCCGTTTCCGTTGAGATCACGAAGGAATCAAAAGCACGGTCAAGGGATGCAAACGCCTTTTGTTGGGCGTTATGTGCGGACATCGGGAAAGCGTTGACGCCGCCCGAAAGCAAGGATGATGTATACCGCAGAGCAATCAAGGCGGTTGGGGTGTATTGGCAGACAACCATCCCAATGTTCAACTTGGATGATGTGCGGCGGCGTTGGGAATCGCATGGAACGGGTTGGTTCTTGGACGTTGTGGACGATGACGCACCCGGGCGCAAACGGGTCAACATGTATTTCGGGACGTCCACATATACCGCAGACGAAATGCGGGTTTTGCTTGATTGGCTGATAGATCAAGCGGAACAGATGCAGATACCTATACCGCTATCAAAAGCGGACGAAGAAAAACTGATTGAAAGGTGGGGGAAACGTGTCACAGGCAACGGACGTGATTGAATTTATACGGGACAACGGGTCAATAACCACAATGCAAGCATTCGGGTTGGGGATCACCCGCCTTGCGTCCCGTGTGCATGACCTGCGGCGGTTCGGGATCAATGTGGAAAAAGAAATGGTATCCGTACAGAACCGCAAGGGCGAAACGTGCAGGGTTGCCCGCTACACGATCCCCGGCGGCGTGCCGGAGGTCAACAGGGCGTGAACAGCATTGTACAGGATTTGAGCGAAGAAAGGTGCTATTTGTGCGGGTGCGTGCGGGATTTGGAATTGCACCACATTATGCACGGAACAGCTAACAGGCGGCTTTCTACACGTTACGGCCTTACCTGTTGGCTGTGCCGCACGCACCACACAGGGCGGTTCGGCGTTCATACACACGCAGAGTTGAACCGCAAGTTGCAACAGGATGCACAGACGGCGTTTGAAAGAACGCACACCCACGCTGAGTGGATGACGCTTTTTGACAAGAATTACTTGTGAAGAAAGGAAGCAAGGGCAATGGCGAATTGGAACCAACTGACAGAAAGCAAATTCAAGGCAATCAAAACCCTGTTGAAGGGCGGCGCAACACAGAAGGAAGCCGCAGAATACATGAAAGTTTCACCCAATACGGCGTTTTGGGTGAATAAAGCGGAAACGTTTGAAGAATATGTGCAGATCAACGCATCCCGCCACCTTGAAAAACGGCAGGTTGCCGCCATCAAGGCGAAGGAAGCCAACAAGGAAACGCCCGCCCCGCAGGTTGTCGAATATCGGCAGAACGTGACCATACAAGCAACGCATTACATGATGCAGAAACTTGACGAAACCAATGCCCTGCTGAAGCAGATAAGCAACAAGTTGGCGTGCATTGTTGAAGACCTGTACGGGAAGAAGGATGACGAATGACAACGAACGTCAACGACCGTCAACGGACGGAAACGAAGAAAGAAAGGCAGGTGTCATGAATGGCAATGAGTGGGTTTATATGTCATGACGACTACCTGTTAAAGACCGTCAAATTGACGGATGAGGAAGTCGGGCGGCTGTTCCGTGCGCTTATGCACTACCATGCGACCGGGGAAATAACGCCCCTTGAAGGACGGGAATCAATCGCCTTTGACTTTGTCCGGGAAGACATTGACCGCACGGAAGCGGCATACAAGGCAAAGTGCGAAAAGAACCGCAACAACCGCCTTGCGGCGTTGAACAACAATCGTCAACAATCGTCAACGGACGTCAACGGACGTTCCCAAAAAGAAAAAGAAAAAGAAAAAGAAAAAGAAAAGGAAAAAGAAAAGAATAAGAGTGTTATACCGCTAAAGCGGTTCACACCGCCCACGGTTGACGATGTTGCGCAGTATTGCCGGGAACGTGGAAACAGCATTGACCCGCAGTATTTCATTGACTATTACGCCGCACGGGGTTGGGAACTGAAACCGGGACAGAAGGTCAAGGATTGGAAAGCGTGTGTGCGGACGTGGGAACAGCACGACAAGGACAAGGGCAAGAAAAAGACCGTGCCCGCACAGGATTACGGACAGCGGGATTATAGCGGCGAAACAAACGAAGCCTTTGCCCGGATGCTGTCATTGGAATAAGACACCGTCAAGCGGCTAAAATTTGCGATTTAAGGCACGTTAGCCGCTTGACGGGGAAACTATCAACCGCAAGCGCAGAAGGGGGAAAACGGCGTGAATTTGCCCGGGAAAGATAAGGGAATCTGCAACGGGTGCACGTGGTCAAAACATCAATTCGGCGCAACGTGCTTTTGCATCTTGTACGGAATCGCAATAGGCAAGCCGAAGCAGGAATGCAGGGGGTGCGAACGTGAGCAAGTACGGCAACCGGAAAACAACGCTTGACGGCGTGACCTATGACAGCGCACGGGAAGCACGCCGGGGCGCAGAATTGCGGTTGCTTGAACGTGCCGGGTTGATATCCGACCTGTGCGCACAAGTGCAATACGAATTGATACCGTCACAGCGGATCAACGGCAAAATTGTTGAACGCCCTGTCAAGTATGTTGCGGATTTCGTATACACCGAAAACGGGAAGACGGTTGTTGAAGACGTCAAAGGCTTGCGGACGAAAGAGTACATCATAAAACGCAAGTTGATGTTGTACAAGTACGGAATACGGGTGCGTGAAGTATGAAGACGGATATACGAACGAAAACGGCGTTGATTGTGGAGCGATCCGGGGAATACTTGGTCGGTTTCGGATTGTTCCTGCGGTGGAGCAAGTCCCCTTGGGACGCATGGCAGACACGGAACGCAGATGCGGCATTGATGGTTGCACGGAAGGTTTCCGGGAATCCAATGTTGTTCAACCCAATTGCGGGGCAGATTAAGGAATACAGGGGGAAAGAAAGTTGCCAAAGATAGACGATTTACGGCAAAAGCAAGCGTTGCCGTTGACGGCAAAAGTGCATATGAGTCAAGCACGAATTCGGGAATGGTATGAACACTTCGGCGGGGACGTGTATGTATCATTTAGCGGCGGCAAGGACTCAACGGTTCTTGCACATTTGGTTCACGAATATTACCCAAAGGTGCCGTTAGTTTTCAGCAATACCGGGTTGGAATACCCAGAAATACAATCATTTGCAAGGGAAATGGGTGCGATATTTATTCGCCCAAAGGTGCAATTTTCTGAAATTATAAGTATGTACGGGTATCCAATTATCAGCAAAGAAGTAGCAGAATCAATTTATTACGCAAGGATGATAAAAAACAACAGGCAGATGAAAGAAACAGACAGAAGAAGAAGTGACATTTGCGGCACAAGAAATGATTTCGATAAACAGGTTTTGCACTATATAAGAAGTCGTGCGGAACTTGACGGTGTACGATTCGTTGGAGAAAATGGCAAAACAGTTATCAAAAGCAAAGCAGACAAGGATTGTTCGCTTGAAGCAAGCCCATTCAATAAAACAAAATGGAAAGCATTGTGCGAAGGAACCATGTTCAAGATTTCGCACAAATGTTGTAACGCAATGAAAAAGCAACCAATGGCAAGATACGAAAAAGAAACCAAATCGTATGCATATATTGCAACGTTAACCGAAGAAAGCAGGTTGCGAACAGCATCATGGTTGCGATATGGGTGCAATTCCTACGAAGGAAGGAAACACAGCCGCCCAATGTCATTTTGGCTTGAACAAGATGTTTTGCAGTATATCAAAGACAACAAATTGGATATAGCAAGCGTTTACGGGGATATTGTAACAACGGATGAAAACGGTATGGAATATGAAAACACGCTTGCCCCGTGTGGGAAATTGAAATGCACGGGATGCGAAAGAACAGGTTGTATATTTTGCGGGTTTGGTTGCCACCTTGAAAAAGGCGAAACACGTTTTCAGCGGTTGGCAAAGACCCACCCGAAGCAATACGAATACTGCATGAGGGGGGGGCAATGGGTAGACAACCCGTCATATGACCCGACCGCCCCGGAGTATGACGGGGAATGGAAAAATTGGAACCCGAAAAAAATATGGGTTCCGTCAAAACAGGGGTTGGGCATGAAAAAGGTGTTTGATGATTGCAACGCCATTTATGGTAAGGATTTTATCAAATACGAATAAACCTATTATGTAAATAGGTGAAGAAGGGAGGTGGGAACGTGGAAGCACGCACGGAGGTTGTGAGCAATGCACGGCGGCGGTTTATCAAGCGTGAGCGAATTCGCCGTGAAATGTGCAAGGCGTTGGAAAAGGGAAGACCCGGGGAAACAATAACCATGCCATACGAATACGTTGAAGTTTTGACAGAATGGATTAAAGAACTTGAAAGAAGGGTGGGTGTTTTGAATGGGAATGCGTAAGTACAGACGGCAGATTGCCAAAGCACGTTTGACGGCGGCGGGTGCGGGAAACGTCAACAAGAAGATGCACAGGGTTGTTGACGGGCAGAAAGTGTGGCGGCGTGCGCTGACAGGGGAAACCGGGAAACGTGCGTTGCAAGCGCAGATGATGGCGGGCGCACGCATTGCAAGGCCGAAGAAGCCGAAGCGGAAAACGTGGGGGTTGAGCGCATGACGGATGCGAAACCATGCCCGTTTTGCGGGTCAAATGACCTGTTCATGTTTGCTTATCCATACAGGCGCAAACCGGGATTGCGTGGGTGCTATGTCCGGTGCAACAGGTGCGGTGCATCAAGCGGGAACCATGAAACGGTTGAAGACGCTGTGAAAGCGTGGAACGAAAGGACGGATGAAAAGCAATGAAAGTGGTTGACGCTGTGCAATGTGCAACAGAATACGCTTGCGGGGATTATTCAATTGCAATGCTTGCTGAAAAACATTGCATAAGCGTAGGGAAAATGTACCAAATATTGCGTGATGTTGGGTGCGTGTTTAATAAAAAAAGGCGTAAACCTGTAACGGATGAAGAACGGGCGAACAGATCACGGGCAAACAAGGGGAAAATAATATCTGAAGCGCAACGCAGGATGATAAGCGAAAGGAACAGTTGCAATTATAACGGGTTGAATGGTTGGGGGCATCTGAAAAAGTTACAGAATGGGTATGTGCTTGCATATGCTCCAAAGCACCCTTACGCACACAAAGACGGTTATGTATTGCTTCACAGGGTTATTGCAGAATATCAACTTGGAAGGTATTTGAATCGTGATGAAGTTGTTCACCACATGAATCATATACGGGATGACAACCGTATTGAAAATTTGATCGTTATGAAACAGAAAGAACATATGTCAATGCATATGAAAGAAAGACACAATAAAAATAAGGGGGAATGACTTATCAATCGCATTATCATTGTCGGAAACTTGACGAAGAACCCGGAATTGAGATCAACAACGGCGGGCGTTAGCGTGTGCGGGTTTACGGTAGCGGTCAACCGCCCGAAGACAACGAACAATCCCGATCCCGGCGCAGACTTTTTCAACGTCAACGCATGGCGTGGGTTGGGTGAAAACTGCGCCCGTTACCTTGAACGGGGGCGCAAGGTTGCCGTAACCGGGCGTGTTAGCTTGCGTACTTGGGAGAAGGACGGGAAGCACGGCGCAAGCCTTGAAGTGCTTGCGGAAGACGTTGAATTTCTTTCAAGCCGCACAACGGAAACCACCACGGAACCCGCACCGTCAAACCCCGTTGACGAAGCAAGCGGGATGGCGGTTGTTGATTCGGACGGGTTGCCATTCTGATGGGCGTTTGTCCGTGCAGTAAGTGCCCGAAGCGGGGGTGCGGCAAGGCGCACGACACCTGCCCCAAATATCAAGGTTGGGTGCAAATACGTGCGCACGCCGCCACCCGCAGGATCATGCAGGAAGATGTAACAAATGCAATTGTTATGGCACGCTTGCGTATACGGGGGAAGAAAAGAAGATGATTGAACACAGGACACAGAACCCGGCAAAGGCATATTTGATGCGTTACAGGGGTTTGAAAGCCAAATGCGCCGCCCTTGAAAGGGCGATCCGTGCGGCGTTTGAGGACGCCACGAACACAACCGTTGCCCTTAAGGAAATCTGCGTACAGACAAGCGGCGGCGGTGAAATGATGGCAAACGCCGTTGTTAACGCTATGGACGCAACCGCAATGCTTGAAGACAGGCGGCGTGAATGTCAAACGGCGTTGCGTGAAATCATGGACGCAATTGAAAGCGTGCCGGACGCCGTGCAACAGACGGTTTTGATTGAACATTATGTCAACGGCAGGACGCTTGCGGAAATACAAACGGATATTTGCTATGAAAAGCGCAATACAATCATCATACACGGGCGGGCGTTGTGGCAGGTATGGCAATGGATGAAAAAGAAGGGGTTGTGTGAATGAATTGCAGGAACTGCGGCGCACCCATGAAAAACGGGCGGTGCGAGTACTGCGGAACGCAAGCTGACCGCAATGTGCAAAGCACGCTTGTTATGACATGTGACGGAATAAGGTTGACAACTGTCGTTGCTGACGCTATGGAGGATGAAAAAATATGGAAGTTGAACTGCGGCGGTATCCAAAATGGGAAGACTTGGTATGGATGAAAGAATGTACACTTGGCACAATGGGCAAGGACGCAAAGACCCCGCCAACACCGGACTTCGTGCGGCGGCTGTTGATTGCACGCCATTCGCCAATTCGGGAACTGCTGTTTTCGTATGTGATACGGGATGTGCCGTATTGGGTGTCCGTGCATTTAGTGCGGCATCACGTTGGCTTTCAACCGTATGTTCAAAGCCAACGCAACGACAGGCAAGACAACTATGACCGCACGAAAGCACCGCAGGACGCCCCGGTAACAATGCGGGTAACGCTTAACGCCGAAGCACTTTTGACCCTTGCCAACAAGCGGCTGTGCGCAAAGGCGTCCCCGGAAACCCGGGATGTTGTGCAACGTATGTGCGTGCTTGCGGAACGTGTCATGCCGGAACTGCGGGGGTTGCTTGTACCGATGTGCGAGTACCACGGCGGGCGGTGCGATGAAATACAACCGTGCGGGAAGCACACGAAGGAATGACAATACGCACGGCACGAACGGACAACGCTGACCGCACAGGGAAAAAAGAAAGGATGTGGAACCGCTCCCGACCTGTGCGGAAGGAAAACCCGTTGTCGGCGGGTTCAATTCCCGCCCCGTGCATTTTTTCAGAGAAAGGGAGAGAAGAAATGGGAAAATACAATGTTCCCGTGCAATCGCTGATTGACCACATAAAAACAGCAACGGACGTTGACCCGTGGGCACAGGAGATGGCAGAAGACTTGCTGACAAAGCAGGAAGCAAAACCCGTGGATGTGCTTGGGCATTTGCAAACGGTCAAATACGGGCATTGCCCAACATGCGGGGAAGGGATCAATAGCGAATCATACCCGCATTGGTGCGGGTTCTGCGGACAGGCGGTGAAGTGGGATGGATGACGAAAACGCAAAATTATTGTTGGATGAGTGGCAAAATCGTCTTGGTTTGACAGATTGGAGAATTAAACTGTCAACGAATTGCGAACCGCAAGAGATGGAAATGCAGGATGTTTGTGGTTGCACATCATGGCAGGAATCAACACGGACAGCACACATTTACATCGCAGATGAAAAATATTACGGTGATAGAGTTGTACCGTTTAATTTTGAAGAGATACTAATCCATGAATTGTTACACCTAAAAACTTGCTTGCTATTTGATACCGGAAATGAATTGCAAGACAGAATCGCACATCAGTTGATTGATGATTTGGCAAGAGCGTTTGTTGATGCTAAAGAATGGCGGTGAAGCTGAATGAGTGAAAGGCCGAAAAAATGCTTGGTCGAATTTATTGAATCGTACTGGACAGGCGGCGAACTCGGTTCTGACTATGTATGGAACGACAATCACGGCGAAATTGTGCGATGCAAGGATTGTGGCAACCGCGAATGTGACGGAAGAGCGGGGACGATTGTTTGCGGCATTACGGGAGAATCACACAGCAGATTGTGGTTCTGTGCTGATGGGGAAAGGAAGGGCTGACAGATGGCAGACAGGGAGAAGGTAATCAAGGCTACAGAACTATTGGATGATTATTTTAATGAATACAGAGAAGTGTATCACATTTCACCACATGAAGCGTGGGAGATCATCAAGGATACGCTGAAAGAGCAGGAGCCGCTTGAGCCGATTGTGGACAGTTTCTTGAACAGGAGATGCCCGAAATGTAATGCGGTTTTGAAAGGCAAGTTTTGCTTTGAATGTGGACAAGAGGTGAAGTGGGATGGTTCAGATTGATATTCAGATGCCATCTGATTGCTATTCATGTTTGGTAAGGAAAAACATGGGGTGTAAGATTGCAAACGACAGTGGATGGCTGAATAACAAACGAGATGATAATTGTCCGCTGAAGGAGCAGGAAGCGGTTGAACCAAAGACCGGGCATTGGATTTACTTGCAATTTTGTGCAAACGAAGGAGTTTACTGTTCTGAATGCCATACTAAGATGTTTGACAGATATCCGATGAAAAAGAAACTGTCACAGTTCTGCGGTCATTGTGGGGCGAAGATGGAAAGGCGGTGAAGTGAATGACATATAAACGTGGTCATATCAGCATATCTGTCTATCAGTTGGACGGATTTGGGAAAAAGCCTGCTTTATGGATAGGGACGGAAGAACCGAATCAGATTTATAAGGTTGCATCGTTCGGAAGTGAGGATAAAGCAAAACTATTTTGCAAATGGCTTGAATATCTTCTTGGGTTTAATAACAATGAACAGGAGGTGAAGCGGGGATGAAGAAATTCATAGCCGCAATGGTTGCGGTGTGCATGATGATTGGCGGGTGTTTTGCTGAAGAAATGCCGAAAAGGTTTGAAACCATTGAACAGGTAGACGTTGCAAGCGTCCGGGGTGCGCTGATTATAACGGACTTGGTATACGACATTGATACGCACGTTGTATACTATCGCACTTTCGGGGCGTATGGGTGCAGTTTGACGCCGTATGTCATGATTGATTCGTTTGGCACGGCAACGGTCGGGATATACGACACGCACACGGAAACAATCGTGCCCGCCGAAGCATATTTCATGTACGAAGATGATGATATCGAAGCGGTCGGGTAAATGTTTGCACCCCAATGCACCACGGAATGTGTTATTGTGTAGGGGTAGAAGACGGGGACGGGTTGCCCCGCCTTTTTCTGTCCGTTCTTTTCTCTCTCTTTCAACGGACACAGCGGGGCGGCGGGCGTTATATCCTCCCACGTCTGCCGGGGTTGCGTCCCTTTATGTGCGAGGTGTGGTCACGGGACGTTTTGGGGGGATATTTCGTATGCGTGCGTTAAACGTGGGGTGATACAAAATGAAACCGGGGTGAATTGGCGCAAAATAAAGGCCGAATACATTGCAGGGGGCATATCTCAACACAAGATTGCCGATAAATACGGCGTGCCGTTTGGGACATTACAGAAACGGGCACGGGTGGAACAATGGACAGCTAAACGCAAAGCCGCCGAAGAAAAAGCGGTGGAAAAGGTGAGTCAAAAAACCGCCGAAATCGTTGCAGACAATGCGACCATCGCCGAACAGATCAAAACGAAGCTGTTACGCAGGTTGTCGGACATGGTTGACGGTTTCCCCGCAACAAAGGCCGGGGAAATGCGGGTGCGGGAAGAAAACACAGAATTGATATACCGTTTGAAAGACCTTGCCGCCGTATACAACAGCCTAACGGCAGACATGCAGAAAGCGGGTAGCGTGGACGTTGAAGACCTTGCGCCACTTGTGGAGTTGCTGAAGGGATGAGCAAGACAGCAACAATCCCGTGGGGGGCGTTCTCACCGAAGCACCGGGAATACATCAAAGCCGCCCTGCATAACCGCATGTGCGTTGCAGAAGGGGCAATCCGAAGCGGCAAAACGATTGACCATTGCATAATTGCGGCGGCATACCTTGAAACCACCCCGGATAAGTACCACCTTGCAAGCGGTTCGACAATCGGTAACGCCAAATTGAACATTGGCGTTTGCAACGGGTTTGGCCTTGAAAACCTGTTCCGGGGGCGTTGCCGTTGGGGCAAATACCGTGACAATGAAGCGTTGTTTGTGCAGACGCAAACCGGGGAAAAGGTTGTCATATTCACAGGCGGTGCAAAGGCAGACGCATACAAACGCATCTTGGGCAACTCTTACGGCCTGTGGATTGCAACGGAGATCAACGAACACTTTGACAGCACGGACAGCCGGATTTCTTTTTTGAAGGTGGCAACGGGGCGGCAGATTGCCGCACAACGCCCTTTTACTTTGTGGGACTTGAACCCATGCAACCCGAAAGCACGGATATACGAAGACTACATTGACAAGTACCGCCGTGACGGGTTGGCGGGCGGGTACCTGTATCAGCATTTTACTATTCGGGACAACGCAACAATAACGCCGGAACGCATTGCGGAGATTGAAAGCAGATACGACCCGCAAACGGTTTGGTACAGGCGGGACATACTTGGTGAACGTGCTGTTGCCGAAGGGTTGATATACCAACTGTTTGCGGATCAACCCGAACGTTTTATTGTTGACAATATACCCCGCATTCAGCGGGCAACGATTGGGGTTGACTTTGGCGGTGGAACTTCTGCGCACGCTTTTTGCTGTTTGGGTTATAGCGGCAATAGTGTTGTCGTATTGGATGAGTACCGGGAACAGGAAGCGTTGAACCCGAACAAACTGCAACAGGATTTCGTTGACTTTGTTCGGCGGTGTCAAATGCGTTGGTTGGTAACGGACGTATGGTGCGACAGCGCAGAACAAACGCTGATTAACGGGTTGCGCACAGCGGCGGCACAAGCGCACTTGCCCGTCAACATCGGGAATGCCCTTAAAAAGCCAATAAACGACCGAATTCGGGCGTTGTGTATTCTAATGGGCGCAGGTAGGTTTCTTATTCACAGCGGGTGCAAATGGACTATTGACGCCTTGAAAAGCGCAATATGGGACAGCAAGCACGCAACAGAAGACGTGCGCCTTGATGACGGGTCAACCAACATCGACAGCCTTGATGCGCTTGAATATGCGTTTGAAAGGGAAATCCCCGTTTTGATTGAAGGGTGGGGCAGATGATGCAATGGTTTGAGAATCTGAAAAGAAGGTGGAAAAGCGGAATGCAAAAAGCGGTTGCGGGCACAGGACTTGCAAGGGAATACAAAAGCGTGTTTGAACTTGCGGGCGTGCCGTCTTTCCAACAATTCTATGATTTCGGCATTTTTATATGGAAATGGCTGTGGAAGGGGTTTTACAAAGCGTGGCATATCGTCCCCGCCCCGACCGTTGCAGACCCCAAAGCACGCCGTGAAGTATACCGCATGAACATGGCAAAAGCTGTGTGTGCTGAAATGGCAAGTCTTGTTTGGGGTGAGGAATGCACGGTCAACGTGAGTATCAACGGCAGGGAAAGCAATGACGACAACCCCGACCCGCTCAACGCATATGTGCAATGCGTGCTGACAAAAAACGCTTTCCGGGAAAAGATGCAGGAAAGCATAGAAGAAGCGTTGGCGTTGGGCGGTCAAGCCTTGAAAGTGTGGGCAGAAGCCAAACACGATGAAAACGGCAACGAAATTCCCGACACCCGGAAGCTGATGATTGGGTATGCTATGGCAGACCAATTTGTGCCGCTATCGTGGGACAACGCCCGGGTAACAGAAGGGGTGTTTGTGTCACGTATTGCGAAGAATGGCTTTTACTATACCCGCCTTGAATGGCACAGGTGGAACGGCACAACCTACGTGATTACAAACGAACTGTATCGGTCGGAAATGCAGAAGGGCACAACGCCCGGGGAATCACAGGACATTCTTGGTGTGCGCTATCCCCTTGCGGAAATATTCCCGTATCTTGAGGAAGAAACGGTTGTGCCTGTGACGGAAAGCCTTTTCACGTATTGGCGCACGCCAATAGCAAATAACCTTGATGACAATTCCCCGTTGGGAATGAGCATTTACGGCAACGCCCTTGAAACCCTGCACGCCCTTGACATCTGCTACGACAGTTTCGTGCGTGAATTCCGTTTGGGTAAAAAAAGGATCATTGTTCCTGCCCGTGCTGTGCGGTCGGTTGTAGACCCGCAGACGGGTGCGCTTGTGCGTTATTTTGACGCAACGGACGAAACTTACGAAGCGTTAGCAAGTGACACGCCGGATGACTTGAAGATTTCTGACAACAGCGTTTCCCTGCGGGTTGAAGAACACGTTGCCGCCATCAATGCGTTCCTTTCCATCCTGTGTCTGCAAACCGGATTTAGTGCCGGGACGTTTACCTTTGACCAACACACGGGGTTGAAGACCGCCACGGAGGTTGTGAGCGAGAACAGTAAGACATACAAGACAATCAAAACGGTGCAGAACCAACTGCGCCCGGCAATTGAACACCTTGTGCGGAATATCGTTGACGTTGCGATCCTGTATGACATGGCAGACGAAGACGGGCACAGCATCGAAAGTCTTGCCGCCCCGGGGTACAACATCAACATAACCTTTGATGACGGCATTACGCAGGACAGGCAAACCAACATCAACGAAGGTGTAATGCTTGTCGGTGCGGGCGTTCTGAGCAAATACACGTTCCTTACTGACCCGAAATATGGTCAAGGACTCACGCCGGAACAAGCAGAAGCGGAACTTGCACGGATAAAGCAGGAAGGTGCGGCGGGCAACGTTGACCCGCTTGCGATATTCAACACAGCGGAATAGGGGGTAAACAATGCGCCCCGAATTTATTGACCGGATGTCATGGGAAATGGCAGAGGTTTACGGAGCGGTAACGGATCAAATATTGATAAACCTTGCGCATTATTTCCCCTATTACAACGCAAAGAACTTCCCACGGTCGTCTATCACGTATCAAGCAGACATGTTGGCACAAATGGGGCAGGTCAACAAGGAAACAATGCGCATTATACGGCGCAACCTTGTTGGTGCTGACAGACATCTGAAAGCTGCATTGGAACAGGTCATAATAGACAGCGTGCAGGAAGCAAACCCGGAGTTGGTACAGGCGGTCAAGCGTGGAATCTTCAACCCGCCGCAAGTGCCCGTTGTTGCGCCGAATCAATACAAGGCGTTTAACCTGTATTACAAGCAAGCCGCAGACAAATTGAACCTTGTCAACACGGTCATGCTTGAAAGCACGCAACAGGCATACGCCGCAACCGTTGCGGACGTTGCCGCCCGGATCAAGGCAACGCAGACCGCCATTGACATTGGAGCGGGCGAAACCATTACGGGTGTTTCTGCATGGAACAAGGCAACAGCGCACGCCATTTCCCGCCTGAAGCGGGACGGCATAACCGGGTTCATTGACCACGGCGGGCACAGGTGGAGTGCTGAAGCGTATGTTGCAATGGACATACGCACCACAATGGCAAACACAGGGCGTGCGGCTGTTTGGGAAACAAATCAAAACTTCGGGAATGACCTGTATCAAGTGTCCTACCACAACGGCGCAAGGCCGCTGTGCTACACGTGGCAAAGCAAGGTTATATCAAGCACGGACGATGCACGCACGGTCACAGACCTTGACGGCAACGAAATACAGGTATACGCCCAAAGCCAAACAAGCTACGGCGAACCTGCGGGGTTGTTTGGGATCAACTGCAAACACTACCCGACCCCGTTTATACCGGGCGTATCCCTTATCCGGGCGGGCGGTCAAAGCGAAGAAGAAAACGCAAAGACCTATGAAGAAAGCCAACAGCAACGGGGACTTGAACGCAAAATCCGGGAAGAAAAGCGGGACTTGCTCATGTTGAAGGAACAGGGCGCACCCGATGACCTTATCAAGGCACAGCGGGCAAAGATACGGCAAACGGATGACGACATAGACGCATTTTGCAAGGAAACCGGACGGGCACGCCGTCAAAACCGGGAAGCTGTGTACACAAAGCGGGAATTCCCTGCGGTTGAAACGTATGACGTGACAGAGTTTGAGCGCAAGCAAAAGGAAATGATTGACAGTTTCTATTCCAACAACGGCGCACAACAAAACTACACGTTCGGGAAGATGACGCCGAAGGTTGAACCGCAACCGATTAAACGCACGCCGCAAACCGTGCAAGATGCAAACACAAGGCCGGAAAACGAACCGGAGTTCCTTAAACAATTCAAACGCTATGACACCGCAACAAAAACGGATGCTGAAAAACTTGCGCAAATCAACCCGAATTATTACGATGTCGGAACGCTTGAATGGACATACAATTGCCAACGTTGCGTTGCGGCACAAGAACTTGTATACCGTGGTTATGATGTGACGGCGTTGCCGTACAACAGGCGTGACGCAATAAAGGACAGCGGCGTTGCTGTTTGGGATATAAGGAAAGACTTTTGGAAAGACCCGGAATTGGCGGTTGTTCCAACACGAAAAGAATTTGAGGAAACCTTATCAAATGCGTTTGCCGCATGGGGGGAAGGATCAAGAGGTGTTGTTCGTGTTGAGTGGACGAAAAGCCGGGGCGGCAACGGTCATTTCTTGTTTGCACGTTACGTAAACGGTGAAGTTATTTACACAGACCCGCAGAAAAATACGATTGTAGACATAAAGGAAGAACTGAAAAAAACCACGACAGGAACAAATCATATGTGGGTAATGCGTGTTGATAATCGGGCGGTCAATGATAAAATTACATTAGCAGTAAAAAATACAGGGGAGTGACGCAAGATGTATGAAAACATGACCGATGAAGAATTCTTTGCAGAGATTGAAAAACAATACGGCAAAGATTGGACGCCACAGCAGTTTGACCCGGAAAGCGAGATTGCAGAAGAATACGCAAAGAGGGTTTCAACAGGGGTTTAGTTTGCTTGAATCCCTATTTGAAGCATATTGCAGACTATTGAAAGGGGGAAATAGGTATGACGTGTAGTCACCCGGCGATTGTTGCGGGAAAATGCCTTGTTTGCGGTGCATCCGTAGACGCAGAAAAACAGGTGAAAAAGGCCGATGCTGTGCAGAACGCACAGGAACCCGCAACGGCGGCTGAAACGCCCGAAAACGGGCAGGAAACGCCGAAAAAGACCGTGCGCAAGCGTAAAGAGTAAGTAACGTCAAGCCAAACCCGTGCGAAAGGGTGACAGAATACCGGGATATTGAATGCTTGACGTGCGAAAGGGTGAACGCCGGGTGCAATCAAGCACCCGGCAAACCCGGACAGCGTTGCAACGCATATAGCGCATTGGTGTAACGGTAGCACACACGGTTTTGACCCGGGCGGTGTAGGTTCGACCCCTGCATGCGCCGCTTTGCGTTGCAACAAACTTGGTACCAACTTGGTACCAACTTGCGACCAAATCGCAAGAAAAATGCATTTTAATCCGGTTTTTGCGAAAAACTCGCAAATAATTGAATTAAAATGCGCCGAAAATCATTTTTCAGATGAAACAGGCAATGTGCAACAAACGCACGTTGCTTTTTTTCATGCAAAACTTGCCCGCCGGGGCGTTAAACACGGAGAGCGGTCAACCTTCCAATGACCGTAAAAAGGGGGAAGTATGGCGGGG